>Ga0183097_10546_pt1 | contig 62816 bp, 81 predicted proteins | sample BioMet8_FD_128883 | JGI IMG/M metagenome (GOLD analysis project Ga0183097, IMG submission 128883) | Microbial communities from bioreactor (seeded with sewage sludge) at Lawrence Berkeley National Lab, California, USA - Biofuel... | ecosystem: Engineered > Bioreactor > Anaerobic > Unclassified ... | reverse complement strand
AAATATTTTTCGTCCTAAGGCTCAACACCTGAGGGGTTGAATGTTAATAGCCCATACATAAAAACAAAAAAGCCTTGCAATTCAATGAACTGCAAAGCTTTAATTTATGGTACCCAGGACGAGACTCTGCACCATAGTATATAATGTATTGATATACAGCATTGTAATAAAATGAAAAGCGTCAAAAAACAGCCCATTATCCCCTGTTTTGATTGAGTTTTTGATTGAGCACTAGAAATGGATTTGCCCAATAAAATATTGCCTTTCAAACAGCCAAGTTCAACCTTGTTAAAGAACCTTGATTAACTCTTCAAGAAAAACACTTTAGTATTGTCCTTATTTTCGTATATCTGCTTATGCTGCCAGCAATAGTCGCTACCAGGTTCAGCCATTCGTTTGCACTGCGTTCCAGCCTTCGTTATGGCCTTGCACCTCTTTCCTGAACTGGTGGAATCTTTGGGTGCCGTTACATCGGTGCTAGTGCTGTTATAGGCTGGCGGTCGAGCGCTGTATACAGATGAGCTCTGTTTGTCCCAGAGGCTATAATCGCATACGGATTCAATAATCTTTTCCTCTTTATCCGGTAAGGCAGAAAAGAAATCAATACCGGTCATTGCTTCTACGCTATCGATGGAGACAGCGAAAGAGCTTAGTGGTTCACTCGAACTCTCGTTAGGGATAATAAAGCCTATTCCTTTAACCTCTGGTGCTTCGTAATCTAAAAGAACCTTGTAAAAGTATTTTGGAACATATAGGCTCTTTTCCTTTGTGACATACTTAGCACTGAGCACTGGCCCTGTAGCAACATAAATTTTGTCATTGTCAAGCGCCCACATTCGCACCTGATCCTCCAGTCTATTCCACACGCCTCGGTTGAATCCAGGCTTTTGAGGTGTCATGTTAGAGTAGTAAAAGGATTCCTCCATAGTTTTTTCAGAATGTGCCATATCGGCTGCAGGGCAAAGGTGGCCACGGTCGTAGCCTGACTTTCGGTAATCAGCATCCATGGCCGACATATTTTGTGGAATGGCTGGGTCGCGCGTAAACTTGTCAGCCCTGGCAATTCGTGGTTGCTTAAGAAGCATTTCCTTGGTCAGCTCGTAGGAAACCCATGAAGCAAGCCTATAGTTTGGATTGTAGGAAAGAATGTAATCTGTATGGCTAACGACCAGATTGTTTGGCACTGTTCCTTGGCTTTTGAGGCCTACAACTCCATAATATGGGGTTATTTCCTTTAAGGCTAGAACATCAGAATACTCCCATGTTTTATCTTGGTAGAGAACGATCTTTTGACCAGTTTTGGTCGTGGCCTCAATGCTTTGACCAAATACGATACTCCCTAGGAGTATTGCATAGATGAAAGTAATTAGTTGTTTCATATAAAATTGCCTTTCAAACAGCCATGTTCAGCATTAATAAAGGAGCTTTGAATAACACTTCGAACAAAACTAAACTTTATTTTTATGAATGTGTTATTACAAATATAAACAAAAATATGACTGAACATGAGGTGTTAGATCAACGATTTAACGAGGCCTTCCTTTCTATATACAAAAGACCTGACCTCGAAAACGAGGATACTACATTCATCCCCCTCAGCAAGGTCATTAAGTTGGTGAATGAATACCAAGAACCATTTACATCATACGAATACAAGGATATACTTCTCATGCTTGTAATATATGATTTCAAGCACAAGAGGCAGGACGGAGAATTCTATTTTTTGGTTGAAAAAAAGCAGGATCTAAAATACGATCCCAACCCCGATTTCTACTGAGTGCAACCCAGCCTTAGTTCCAACTATCCACCTCCCTTTGTAGATGGCTCCACCTTCCAGCTGTAGGCCGTTTCCGATCCAAGCCTTACCAAAATATTGCCACTCTGTTACCGGTTTTTCCACAGGATATGGCATTGGAACGGGCTTAGTGATAACTGTCTCTATCTTCTCGGGAACAAACAGCCTCCATCGCCATTTTCGGGCTAAAATCAAACCCGTTCCCTTCTGAATTGTATCCCAAACATGCATGGAAAATTGGGAATTAACCAGGCTATCATGGTAGGCCACTCGGTTGCTATCCACCGATGCAGGAACTGGAATGTAAATAGGTTTCTCGACCGTATCTGGTGGAGATGGAGTTTCAATTTTTAACGTCTCGGGTGGCTGAATGGCAATAGCGTTTAAGCTATCCAACCATCCTTTTGAAACTACCACTTTTCCCTGTGGCACAGGGTATGGTCTTATCCATAGATATATGGCCACCCCGGCCAGGCACAAAACCAAAACAATCAAAACATTTTTCATTATCCTACCCCCACAATCATCCAGTTTAAACTTGCTCTGTCTCCAATGAATAAAAACCCTGTATTTTGAGAAATTGTTACTCCTGTTGTATTCCTTATTTTCTGAGAACCAGATGGATAAACAACAACATTGCGTGTCGTAGCAAGGACCCAAATTGCCCTATTATCGTTGTAATAGGTTGTTACACCATTTACCGTTTCGTAAGCATTTAGATCAGGAAGCGTTATGGTAATGTCTGCGCCGGGGTTTACTACCTTTATACCGGCCAATGCCTTATCGGCAGCAGAAGTGCTGATTGCATAGTTGCTTGTCTTATTGACAATATTAAGAACGATGCCCTGAAGAGTTGTTCTGCTTGCTCTGAAAGAAGCATCATCTAGGTAAACGGAAGTATTCCCTCCTTTGCTAAGAAAGTAAGCATTAGCGCGGACCATCCATTGCCAAGCAGCTTCTATAAAATTATAGATAAAATACTGTCCTATAGTATTAATTTTTATCCCGCTATAGCCTATTTCTAAAAATTCAGAATTGCCAACGTAAGTTGCGGATGTATTTAGATAATACTTATCGAATGTTACTAAAACGGTTCCAAATTTTGTATCGCTACTCCAGCTGTAGGAGGAGTTATCTACCCCTACAACAATAACTTCAAATGCAATGTTTGTCGAATTTTGCAAGTTAAAATCAATTGACTTTGATCCTGTTTGCGTAATAATTCGTTCAAATGTATTTCCCAATGCATTAATATAACGATAGTGCGTTTGTGATGCGATAACCGATAGCTTGTTTCCAGATGAGTCTACCTTCCATACTTTAATTGTTATTGAAAAGTTTGCAATTAAATTCACACTCTCAATAATCCCACCGCCTGCATACTGACCTACGAGATAGTTGTTGTGGTTTATCGAATAGCTGTAATTCAAGTTAAGACTGTAGTTTGCCGGTGCTAACGTATAGACCGTTGATAGCGTTGTAGTAGCAGATGTTGTTATCTGATTTTTCCATAAGCCTGACGATACCGATTGATTAAAAGGAGAAGGTATTCCTGTAAGTAATTTTTTTGCAGAAATCTTTACCTTATTGGCGCCATCTCGAAGGAACCTTAATACCTGCTGCACCCAGTCTAATTCAAATGCACCGGTATAAGCATCTCCATCATCCGTTATTGTTTGCTCTTTATCAATTCCTGACTGAGCAATATTGAAGCCACCTATCATTCCAGCCGTTGCAAATAGTCTACCATCATCAGTTATAACCGCCATCTGCTTTTCATCACCAGCAACTAAGTCAATTGCATCTTGAAGAGTTCCACCCGCGTAAACGCGCGGAGTGTCTGCTCCGGTGCCTGCACCATTAATTCCGGCCTGCTCGGTCCAATCTCCGTTAGAGTTTGTTGCCCCCACCTTCAGCAGAGTGGTAGCAACAAGACCTCCGGTAATACTTGTATCTTCAGAAAATGCTTTCTTTAGGTAGGAAGCCTCCAGATCTATCGCGGTAGCCTTTCCCTTCGTGATATACTTATAAAGGCCCAATATCTCATTGGAATTCAATGCACGGCTGTAGAATCTTATTTCGTCGAGCATGCCATTGAAGTGATAGGCCACATTATTAGCATCCCAACCAATATATAGCAGTGAATTACTGTATACAATTGTTGTAGCTAAACTGCCTATTATAACACCATCTACATATAAATACATAGTTGAACCGTCAAACACACCTACTGCATGGTGCCAGCCATTAAACAAAGTAATTGTAGTGGTAATACTTTTCCAAGATGAACCGCTCCACAAATAAAATACCACTTTCCCAATAGAATTAATGACCAACCTACAGTATGAAGTTAACGTAAACATCCCACCCTCTGTTTGACCTGCAGCCATCCCAGGAGAGTTAAACCAGACGGAAAATGAAAATGCAGGAAGTCTGAATTTAGTAGAGTCTGTTGAAAGGTATTCTGTACCATTGAAACGCCGAGAATTTCCACTCACTCCGGTAGGTACTGCTATGCTACCATTGGCCGTAGATAAAGTATTTCCGTTGCCTGAATTGTCCCGAACTTCGCTAGCAAACGAAATATTGCCAATCCAGATAAGATCAAACCATGCTGTTTGTCCAACAGCACCATTATTCAGATAAATATACAAATAAGGGAAGCCATCTACCTGTATATTGTCAAAGCGAACTAACCAATTATATTGATCGATAACTACAGGATTGTCAGCAATAACGATTGAAGTTCCTGTATAATAACAGGAATTGAATATAGGATTCTTGCTTCTTACTTTGATAATTAGTGATTTACCTCTAAATATTTCACTCCAATCTCGAATAATTACAGCACCATTGGCATTAATTGAGTTACTAGATTTTAATGCGTTATTTTCAACTGATATCATAGAGCTACTACCATTCCATCCATCAACCCCATTAACCCAATCTTTAACACTCTGGTAAGTAGGAGTTGAACCGTCCGGAATAATCGGATCGTTGTCGAAGCTCCAGTGGGCCATTAGTCCATCATCTTTAGGAAAAACAGCATTGGCTTGATTTAACGCAGCTCTGGCAGTCAGGTTAATGGTTGCACTAATTGTATTGAGCAAATTAAGCTTCTGCATGTAGTAAGTCGAGAAAATGCCGTTGAACGTTGCCGAATCAATCGTGCTAGTTGTTGTCATATTGGCCAGCAATGGGGTTATGTAGGCACTCAGCGCATAGTAAGCATCGTCGTAGTCATCGTAGCCAAGGCTAAGGTTATCTGCCGCCGCCTCCACTCCTGCAAACTCTGCTTGAATAATGTCCCACTCCTTCTTTATTGCCTGTTTTTCATTTGGAGTCAGTTTGCTATCGCTAGCAATATCGGATAACAGCGCATTGGCAGTGTTAGCCGCTGCTTGTGCCGCTGCAGCGTTAGCTAAGGCTAAGGTTATGTCTGTGTCTGCAATTCTTGCCCAAGAGAAATCGGACCCAATCTTTTGAAATCGGTAGGCATATCCCTTAGAGGTCCAGTAGAATAGGTCGCCAAGGTGAATTTCCATAACCTGGGCATCGCCCCAATTCACAGCAGGAACATTGTCGAGCGTTGGCTCGTAATCGAAAAACCAAGATGAAATGGTGCCATCAATTTGCGACTGCATGCTGCTCACGGTGGAAGCAATGCTCTCATAGCTTCCTGATGTATTTTTGAACTTGATATTGCCCCCAATCTCTCCAGAATCAAGGTCAAAGTATGTTTGGCCGTCGGCAGATTGCACCCGGCCAGTCTTAATGAATCGACCGTTGACGCTCGTAAAACCAAAAAGCAGGGATATTTGCCTGGCATTATCTATCACAGAAGAAAGAACACCAGCAAAGAAGTTATAGTAATTTCCCTCCTCAATTCCTTTGGTGGAAGCAGATAAGGTTACCTGACCAACATTGGCATCCTTTTGGCAGGTAATGTAAATATATCGGAGGTTATCATCTGGTAATGTCTCACTAATACCGGTTATTACCCACGTTTTGATAGTTTCAGCGATTGTGAAGTGAGCCAATGATCCGTTGCCTACATTTATGCTATTTTTATTGCTTTGGTAGTTTGCTTGAAAGTAGCAGTCTGTATAAAATTGGGTTCCCTTGCTCCCAACCGTGAGCATGCTAGTTTCAATAGAAAACGGTTTGATATTTTCAGGATCAAAGTAGCCATCTACATCGTAAATAGCCCCTCGCAGCTCCTCCGTCGTTCGCCAGCTCCTTCTAGCCCTTGCTGGGTCAAGCAACTTGTTCATTTGAAGCACCTGGTCAGCTCTATCCAGCGCAGCAATCACCAGCGAGGTAAGAGAAGGCTCAACCGTGTCGGCAAGGTCAAAGTCATACTCATTCGGCCGTGGAACGCTCCTAGTAACCGATACAAGCCGAATATTCCTATCAATTGTTAAAGGAATATCCTTAATTCCAACGTAGTCGCCAGCCTTGTAAGTAAAACCACCTCTTCCAACAAAAAGAGGATCTACTGCTACCTTGTAGGCCACATTCGGTTCGCTTTTCTGATCCAATAATTCCTGTGCCTTAGCAAGCAATTTGGCCTCTGCGGCATCTACATACGATTGTGGCATGTAAATATCCAGAAGGATGTAGAAATCACCAACCTTGGGCTTTAGGGTGTTGTTTGGGAGGTCATAGGCCACCTCGTTGGTGAACTTGGCTACGATAAATGTTTTTGTGGCATGGTCGTAGGAGGTAATATCAAACTCATAGCCCGCTAAATCCCCAGTCTGGAAGTGAATTTTGGCCTTGGTGTCCGGGATGAGGTAAAGGGTATTTTGATTCTCATCCTTCGCGTTTAGGTCGAAATCCATGCTAGAATCAGCAAAGGTGAAAATATCACCCACCGAGGTTACTGTACCGGTTCGCTCCGGTTTAATATCGTCAAAGGTTTCAGACCCTTCAATCACTCCAAACTTATCTACATTTTTCTCAACATAGGATGTTGGTATTTGCAACCTTTTGGCGTTTTCCCTGTATCCTTTTGGCAAGTTTGCATCGCTGCCAAAAGGATACAGCCTGGTAACAATGTCAGAGCTGGACACATTTTCTCGCTCTATGGAGTAAAGGCCCTTACCCTTACCATACTCAAATGTTACTGGAAGAATGTCACCCCTAATCCCGATATTGATTGTTTGGTCCTGCCCAACCCAGTACTCCGTTTCGAAGGCATTAACAACGCTGGTTATTGCCTCCAAGCAGGAGTTATTAGAAAAGGTTAAGTTCTTTGCCTCGGAGGTTATTGTTTCCCCAACGCTCCAACCGGTTTGGACCCGATTTAGATTCTCTACAATAATCCTGGCAAAAAGGGCTGCGTCACCCATTAATGAAAAGTCAGCACCTCCAACGTAATCCAAATTTTGGGTATAAAATAGAAACCTAGCCTTTCGTAGCTCATACTCAATACCCTCAAAAATGAGGTCATAGGAGAAGAGGTTGGAGGCTGATTTTTTAAGCTTTGGAATCACATTTAGCGTGTAACGCTCACCATCAAAAAACAGGTAATCACCCACGCTAAAGTTAAAGGCATTGGCAAGATTGGCGGTGAGTGAAAGCGTGTTTTCTCCCATTACCTTCTTTACCACCTTGTCCCCATCGGCGGGATGAACATCAATTATTACCGAACCATTTCTATAAATCTCCACCATCGCTAATCCTCCATCACCACGCTATCATTGTCAAATGTTGCCCAAGTAATCCCGGTTCCTGCCACCAGCACTGGGTAGGTATTTCCTGCTTGGTACTCATGAGTGAGTTCATTAAACCCCTTATCCATGCTTCCATCTCCCCACCAAACCGAAAACTCCTTGCCGGTATCAACTCGAACGGCGACAGCCTGCAGGGCGGTTACGGTAGCAGCTCCCTGCCTACGCTCGGGGAAGGGGCAGGTCAGCTTGAGGGTTAGGTCAATAACAACCTCCTGCCGAGTTAATCCAAAAAGAGGCTTGGCTGTAGAATCCTCCAGGAGAACCGGATAAACCTTATTTCTGAATCCACTCTTGAGCAGGTGAAACCCATCCTTGGAAATCAAGGCTAGCAAGGCGTTAACTTTACTCATCCCAAGGCTGTAGCTGTTTCCAACGACTCTACCTGTAAGCGTTATTCCCATTGACTCAAAAACTAGGTCAGTGGCAGGATCAACTTCCACTCCACTTTCGTCTGCCCAGTCGTAAGTAGTCCGTTTCTTGGGCTTTGGCAGAACATCCAACCCATCCGCTTTTTCGACAATGAATTTGTAGATGTCATAAAGGTCAACTCCGTCTACAGTAAATCTTCCGCTCAGCATATATTACCTCCCCATTATTCGGTCTTCCCGAAATGAATTGTTGTATCCACCACCATTGCTTACGCCTCCGCTATTCAAGTTTGAAAGCAATACCTCAATGTTCCACAGCCTTGCTGTGTTGTTTTGTATATTCAATAGAATATCGTTAGCTCTGGCAGATGTTTCCTGCATAAGCATGAGGCTATCGCTCATGTTGCCAATGCCTACCCCGAGTGTATTGCTTAGTAGGTCAGTTGGTGTTTTCCAGGCATCTTTCAGGTCGCTATTGAAACTTCCTGTAATCGCAGCGGCAATATCTGCAACATGTATTCGAATAGCACCCATCTGGCCAGCCAAGAGATCGGCACTGTCCTGGCTCATGCCCTGAATGGCACCCGAGAGACCTTTTGCGCTATCGGTTGTGTCACCGAGCAAATCAATGCCGGCTTGGTTAATGGCTTCCAATCCTGCCGCAGCATTGTCCTTGATGGTTTGCATTTCTGCCTTCAGGTTATCAGCCTCCTCCTTGGTGAGAACCCCATCCTTCATGGCGTCGGCAAAGTGTGCGTTCCACTCCTTCATGGGCTCCTCAATCCACTGCGTTTTTAGCGCGTTAAGAATGGCCGTTTTCATCAATGTTTCGAAGTTCTTGGAAAACTCCTCCGCAGAGTAATTACCATCTTCGAATCCGGATGCAATGGCCTCTACCATGCTATCGTAGGATGTGCCGGTCAGCCCTTCAGCCCAGGTATTGAAGTATTCTTGTTGCTTTTGCTGAAGCGAAATCCATTGATCGTAAAGGTTCTGTAACCTTTCTTTTTCCTGTCCAGCAGCAGCATCAATTACCTTAGTCCAATCTGCGTTTGTAAAGTCCTTAAAATCCTTACTATTTAGAAGAGCTCGTATATCTGCAAGTTGCTTTTGGCCTTCATCTGTTGTTCCAAGGATGTTGGTGAATTTTTCCTTCATAAAATTATTCATCAATACAGCCTTGGTATCGTTTATTTTACTGGTAAACGCCTTTAGCTCGTTTTCTAAATCCGTCGTGGTCTTACTGAACGCATCAGCAGTTTCCTGTATAGCATCGGCATAGCCAGCACTCTTTTGCAATCCCTGAAGTAACTCAGTAAGCCTTATTTGTCTTTCCAGTGCAGCGTTCGTTTCAGTAATTGCATCGGTTAGGACTTTTGTTTTGGCCGCTTCCCTTTCCGCGTAGCTAGGCCCTTGATTTCCCACAATGACTTTAGCGAGGGTTGTTGCTATACCAATGGCCCCAGCGATATAGTTACCGGATGCCATTTGAGCAAATGAACCGGCTAAATCGGAGGCCATACCTACAGCCTCACCTAGGGACGAACTGAACATTCCAGCCAGCTCCTTTGCCTCACCTAGACGGCTTGAAACGTTACCAAATACATCTGCTAAAGCCTCCCCCTTCTTCTGGGTGACACCATCCAGCTCTGCCTGAAGTGGGGCTTTCTCCTCATCCGTTTTTGCCTCCTTGATTTGCTTCTTTAGCTCTTTTGCCCTTGCACTCAACTCTTTTAGTGCAGCCATTGGAGCCCTTGACACAAGAGCCTCGCTGGCCTCTGCCAATCCCTTTTCTAAAGCCAACTTCTCCTCTGCGGTAGTGGCCGTCATGGCCAAATCCTGCTTTAGCCGGGCAATTCTTTTTTTCAGTGCATCAACGCTAAGCTTATCGATGCTTTCAAATAGGTATTGGTAGGAGGCATTCTCCTTAACATGGTTGGTTTCCATGTTCTTTAGCTCTTCCTTCTCCGCCTTATCCAGCTGGGCGATTTCCTCGGTTTTCCCTGCCTCAATTAGGGTTAGCCGTTCTTTAGCATACCTGGCAGAAACATCCTTTTTTTGCTGCTCAAAGGTTTCATACTTCTTTGCTAAGTCAGCCAAGTTCTGGGCAATCTCCCTGTCGTTATCCTTCTGTGCATCATGAACGGCCTTCAGCTGATCATCCTTCCCAGAACCAAAAAGAAGGGCTTCTTTGTCTGCAAGGTATTGCTGGTATGCAGCTAAATCGTCCTTGTAGAAATACTTCTTGTTGTCCAATTCTTCCTTGAGTGCATCTAGCTCAGTTTTGGCAGCATCCTTCTCATCTTTAGAGGCTTCCTTATCTGCTTTTTTACCAGTAATGGCCTCCTTTTTGGCCTCCAATACTGCTATTTTAGCCTCATAGGATTCATATTCACTCTTGATTGTTGACGTTAGCTGGGCATCCCTTAACTCCTTGATCTTTTTGTCAATATCGGCAATGGTTTGAGGGATGTCCTTGTCGTTACCTTTAGGTCCTGCGCTTAACCGCTTATCAATATCATCAAGTTTGGCTATTTGAGTATCAAGGCCAGCAATTAAATCTTGGTTGATTTTAAGGGCAAGCTGATTTTGCTTGTTGCTGATTTCCTGCATTTCAGTGGTAGGAACTGCCACTATAGCGCTATTGAGCTTATCATTTTGAATTTCAAGGTCGGCCTTCTGCTTAAATATGGCCGTTTTTTTGTCGGCCAAGGCGTCAGAACGAATCTTGCGCTCCAGCTCTTCATTGTAATTCTTAAGGAGAGTGGTTCCTTCTGATGTTTTCAGGTTCTCAAGCGTAAGGCTATTGAGATATCCATTGCTAGAGTCCTTGACTCTTTTAAGTGCGCTATTCCTTTCCTCGAGCGACTTGTAGTTATTTGAAGCAATTGAAATGTTTTTTTCAAGTTCGGCCCGCTGCTCTGTAAGCTTCTTGGAGTATTCCTCCGTATAACCAGCGGCTGCATCCTGTGATTCTGCAACCGATTTTGAGGACTTTCCATAAATAAGCAGTGCACCGGTAGCCGCAACTAAACCACCAATAATCAGCCCAAGGGGATTCATCATAGCGGCTTTATTGAAAGCATTCTGTGCAATAGTGGCCAGCTTCAGCGCCTTTTCCTTTGCAATCATTGCAATACGGTGAAGGTTCTCAGCAATGGTAAGTCCCTTCATTGTCATTGAATTGACAATCAGAGCCGTTTTGTAAGCACCATAGGCCACAACCATGCTCTCCAATACCTTGAGCACCGTTTCGTAGTTGTTCACTAGCGAAATAAGACCGTCAATGCTATCCCCAACGATACCATCGTTTCCTGCAGCGAGGTCATTATACATGTTGTCGATCGCATCACCAAGGTTGGAAATCTTACCTGTCAACGTGGTGGATTGCTTCTCCATGAGGTTGTAGAACATTCCTCCTTCATCGGTAACGTTCTTAATAACCTGCTGCAATTCAGGAAAGCCAACCTTTCCCTGCTCCACCATCTTGTAAACTTCAGCCGCAGTAACCCCATACATTTTGGCAAGTTCAGCAACGATAGGAACCCCTCGCTCTGTGAACTGGTTGAGCTCTTCTGCCTGCATCTTTCCCTTGCTCATAACCTTTCCGTAGGCCTGACCCAATTCACCAATATTGGCCCCAGTTCCAGAGGAAATATTTCCCAAGCGCGTCATGGTATCAGCAACATTGGAAGCATCTTCACCAAAGGCGATTAAGCCTTTTTCCACTTGTGCAACTTCAAGGAGTGAGTAGGGTGTCTTGGCCGCAAGTTCAACCGTTTGGGCCATTAACTTTGATGATTTCTCCTTACTACCGAGCATGGTAGTAAATGCAATGTCAAGCTGCTGGAATTGACCACGAACTTCAATAATACTTGAGGCAAGGTGTGCTCCAAATGTTAGGGAAAAGTATCCAGCAACTACCTGAGTCAACCGTTTATAGGTATCGTCGAACTTTTGCGCTTCACCCTTGGCCGTGCTGGTTATTCCCCTCAGCTGCTGCTCAATTTTGGCTACATCCCCTCTCAGACCATCTAGGTCTATTCGGCTTACAAAGTATAGGCTTTCGTCAACTGCACCACTCATCGCTTATTCCCCTTAAACAGTTCCTCAAATTCGTCCTCATCCACCTCATCGCTATCCTCATAATCCTGTATGGCCTGCATCAGCAGCATCAGGTTTTGCATCGATATTCCCCAAAGGACAAAGTCCCAGGAGAATCGGTAATACTTTATGGCTCCGCCTGCGATGCCCCAGGGGGAGTTGTCGATTTTCCGCTCTTTTCTTTCCCGTCTTTGTTTTCGATTGATTTCATAATGCTTAAAAAAAAAGCGATGTCGGTTTGCTTTATCACCACATCAACCAGTGACGCAAGGCTCTTGGATGTTAGGTTTTGGTGAAGAAACCTAGCAAGGATCTCCACACGAACCTTGGCAATAGGCCCCTTATCGCGAAGTATGGCCACGGCTAAAAATCGGCAAACGTGCAGCCCATTTTTGCTGGCTGAAGAAATAGCTTCACCTATACCGGATATGTCACCAATGTTCACCTTTTCACCATTTGCGGCCATCTCTTCCAGCATGCCCAATGTTGCAGGGTATATGCTAAAAGACCTCGTTTTTTTAAGAATTCTTAGCCGCTCAAGCACCTTCATCAACCCTGCTCTTCTTGGCCTTATTTCAAACTGGATTGGCTCCTCTGTAAGCGTTTTAGCTACCTGTTCACTCATTTTTGTAAGTATTAGTGGTGGAATAAGGGGGATTCGAACCCCCTTCAATGCTCCTAGCTTCCTAGACTTCTTCCCAAGTCCATGGAGGCGTACCGGCAACCACGATAAGCGGGGTAATCTTCAGCTTGATGGTCAAGCCATCCTTTTTCGTAAGATTCCCGCCCATGGAAGCCATAATTGCTGCAGCAGGAATGTTGATTTTCATCGCCTTTCCGGAATCTGAGCGCGTGGTAAGCTCGACAGCTTGGTTTTCGGCAGCCATCTCTGCGTCAGGTGTCCATTCGCTTACAGCTACTTCTCCACCAAAGAACTGTGCCATCGAATCAAGAGAGGTATCGTAAATTTCAGCGGTGATGTTGACATCCCTACTTCCGTAGAGTACCCTCAGCGCAGTATCAGCCTCCTCGATGTTGATCTTGGTTTCCTCCGCCTCCCCAATGTTGATCGTTACTGATCCTTCCTTGGACCAGTCGACGGCGACAAGCCCTTCCGTTGGCATGGTTCCATCTGTCGAGGCGGGTGCAAACTTGAGGGATTGTAACCCTCGTGTGAATTTCTTTGCCATTTTTACAAATTATTAATGAAACATTCAATTCTAACTATGCCGATGGACCAGCCAGCGTTCTGGTCATCGGGTATCGTGCTTGTGGAAAGGATTTCAAACTCATACCCATCCACACTTGAGCTCTCAATAAGTTCTGATGCCTTCTTGATGATTCCATCCAGCTTGGGGTTGGCAAATCCGCCAACATCCTTGGCCCAGCACTTCACGTAGGCCACTCCACCCTGAACTTGGTCGGCATCAACTGTCGTAGCGTTAATAACTACATCCTCTGCCACCGTTGCCGTTGCAGGCCGTCTGCCGTTATATAGCTTGCCAGCAAACAGAGATTTGAAATCTGACACATTCAGCAACCCATACAGGGCGTTTTCTATGTCGTAGGTGGTTTTCATTTCTTTAGCAGCTTATCCCATGATTTTCTAACCTTTACCTCTCCGGAGTCAATTACATCGTAGCCACGTAGAGCCACATAAATGGAATACTCCATTCCAGCCATGCAGATAAGCACATACCCCTTGGAATGCCTGCTGGCAATCTGTGATGCCAGCTTCTCTGACCTTTCGCCTCCCTTGCCACCTCCGAAATTGCGGGATACTATCTCACCATTTAAGGCTACCACATAGCCGAGTGAGCTTCTCAGGTTTCCGGTTCTATCAGTATAGTTTCCAGATGCACGCGATATCTCAAGAAATAGCTCACCGAGGTATTGCAGCTTGGCCAAGGCCCGCTCTTCAGCAATCCTTGCCACGTTTCCCCCATACTTTTTCATGAGGGTATTGATGTTCGTCTTGAGCTCTATACCCATATTCTGGAGTGCATTTGCATGTTATCGTGCCGAATGACGGTGAGCAATTTTCCTTCAATTTCCGTAGTTGCACCAGCGGGAATAATGACCGGCAGTACATCTGAAAAGACCTTATATGCATAGGTTAGGCTAATACCACCTTCCGACTCAACAAACTTTCCGGTACCGTTTGGCTGGTATCGGCATTGTATAGTGATTGAATCCTCACCACCTTCAGTAGGTCTACCGGTAGCCTCATCAATAGTAGGCTCCGAGTTCCACCTAAAGGTTAGCGTATGTGGTCTTTTGCTCAACACTAGAATACCCCCTCAAATCCTTTAGGAATGAACTTTCGGATAGCGAATTTGACCTCTGCTTTTGTCACTACCGCATCCTTATTCTGATCGTATGCTGAGTTTTGGAGCGCAATCTTACGCCGCATTTCAGCTGTTGCACCAAGCTGGTATGAATCTGGCTTACCAACCGCAGCAGGGTAAAATATACTCAGGTAAACATCCTCAAAGGAGTTCATCTTGCCGCTGTAGGTTTTCATATACTTCAGCACGTAGTCGAGCTGCTGCACATTGGTCATGGACTTCAAATTATCGCAGGTTGTGCCAAGGCTTATAGCTGTGTGCGGCATAAACTGAATCAGTCCAGTTGCGTGGCTCATTGGGTTTTGACTGTCAGCCCTGAAAGTACCGGCTGTTTCAATATTCATAGCAAGCATTAGCCATTCTGGTCTAATACCCAGCTGCTTTGAAATGGTCCTAACTCGATCCAGAAACGCCTCGCGATTCTGCTTTACCTTTTCCTCAAAGGGTAGCTTACTTTCCACTTTCTTCCTCCATTTTTCGTTTAAAAATCCCCTTCACTACCTTAAATAGGCTATCCGCCAGCTTCAGTACCCTGAAGGAGTAGCCGAGCCTTTCAAAGTTTTCATCAATGCTCTTCAGCTCCCACCAAAAAATGTGGATTAAAACGTAGAAATGGATTAGCTTGAATGGTATTTCAAGCATGTCCAAATGATTAATTAGCAGCTCTCTTCGAACCATGTAGGAGACAGCCAGAAATACCATATAGCTTCCGAACTTAAATACCCACTGCAATCCCCTTTTGCTGATGAACTTCTGTCCCTCCTTTTTTGATGCCTGAAGACCTGTGATGTAGTCAGTAATCATGATGATGAACAGGAGAACGAACAGGCTCCCAGAGATGCCCATAAACCCCTCACTGAAGGCGCAAATTCCTGAAAAGATTACGCCATAAAATGCTGCCACTTGCACCTTCATTTCGCTATAGTTGAAAAGCCGTTGTATGAATTCCAGCTGTCTCATAATCCTTTATTTGCTTAGTGGTTTCAGAATGCCCACCGCTCGAAGGATATACTCGTAAATGCTTGTATCGTAAACCCCATTAGCGGCAAGTGATGCACACAGCCCAACTATCAGCGCGTGCCACCAGACCAGCCCAACCAAGAACCCGAACCCGAGCCACCAACCCGCCATTGTCAAGGCAATTCCCGTAATCCACGAGATGATCTGGTTAATGATTTTGATGTCGGTTTTGATTACCTTTTTTACCGCTTCTACAACCAGCGGAATAGCGGCTACGAGGGTCACGAAAGTGACGAAGATGCTGCTAATAGGCCCCGCATCGTTGCTACCATCAGAGGCCAAAAGGGCAAAAGGCATCAGGAGCATAGCCCCGAAAACCATCAGCATTGCAATAAACTTTTTCATGTGAAATTAAATTTGGTTAGTAATTACCACGGGCTAATTCCCGTGACTGTTGGTTGCCTATCCTCTAAGGGGTTAGGCTCTCCCCATTTGTTGTAAATCCCAGTGGCCACCTTCCTGAAGTTGCTTTTGTCCGTTAGGCTGATCTGTAGGTCTCCCTCAGAGAAGTTGGCTGCAGTCAGGAGTGCAGATAGCACATCTGCTGTGGCCAGCTCAAAGGCTTGATTTTTTCCAGCGTATTCCTCCTGCGGGGTAATTCCCCTATCTAGGAGAATCCGCAAGTGGGTATTCTCCTCAACTGGATAGCCAATTATGGTGGACTTAAGCGCTTCAAGGTTGGTCATGGGTAAAAGAGGTTAAGGGGGATTGCTCCCCCTTGATTTATGCCTTAGTTTCAACATCCATTATATACATCCTGTCGATAGCCTCAAGCCCAGGGAATGCCTTAAGCTCAATAGCCGTCCACTCTGCAAATGGGTCGTTTTCTTGCCACTTGGAGATAAGACCGTTCTCGTAGGTTGCATAGGAAATACCGGCAACAGGCTTCATCTGCTCAATCGGAATTGCACAGTTGATTAGGCCAAGTTTACCGGCTGGAATAAACACTACAGAAGTGTCCTTAAAAGGTCTCTGAACGGAAATCTTTCCATCAGATTCAACCCCAATAGCCTCATTCACAAGTTCGATAGTTGGGAAACCATTAGAAGTCAACATTTCGTTGATTTCGTCAAGCGTTCCAACCCGCTTCTGGTTGGTATTCATGCGGAAGTAACCCGCCATCATGGACATGGTCTCGTTGCACTTCTGCAATTTCCAGAAGGTGGATCTAGTCATGAGCATCTTGGCAAACGACCTTCCAGCATCTTCGCCGGCTTCCACCTGCGTCTTGATGTCCGTAATTGGGGTTGCTGTTTCTGGAACAGACCACTTCTCTACCACCTTTTTGAAGTTGTCAACCGGCATCAGCAGGTCAATGTCACCAGTTACAATACCATCAGGATTGTTGGTGGCTGTCATGCTGATTTTTCCGGTTGAAACAGCCTGCAGTACCATCATGTCGATCCGCTTCATGGCGGCATCACCGACGCGTTTCATATCAGAGAACATGAGGTTAAGCAAAGCCTGCTTCTTGGTTTGATCATCCACAGAAAGGTTCTGTAGGGTGAGGTAGTCCCGGTAGTCAGCCTCGGTCAGCTGAAACTTTTCCTTAATGGCTGCCACCTCTCCGGAAAGCTTCGACAGCTTATCCCGAGACCGGAGCGGAGCGCTTGACTGGTGAGCCACAACGGAAGCCGCAGCCTCAATTCTGGACCGTCCAATCACAGTCTCGTAGGTTAGCGAAATCCTAGGAATACCCCAATCAAAGTAGTTCTTCCACCAAACAGGTGCGAACTTATCCTGTGATGCATCCACCATCACCTGAAGCCTGTCCGAGTAGGGCGCGAAAATTGATTTAATCTTTGCCATAATTACTTGGAGTTAGACAGGTTAATGGTTCCAGGCAGCTGCTCCTTGGTTACAGGAGGAATCCTACGTGCGTAGGCAGTGCCGCTAATTACAATAGTTACCGATTCGTTGTCGGCTACAACGGTTTCCTCATGGAGAAGACCGGTAGTCAAATCGGTTACGCTTTGAGAGGCTAGTACATCACCGGCAACAACGGTAACTGCCGAGTGCATGGTGAGGGTGTCGTAATCTGCATTGCTCGTGTTGATTGCATCGATGGCCACGCCGTCAATGCTTTCCCCAACTACCAGCAGATGCCCTTTTTCCACCTTTACAGAGGTGGATGCGTTGGCGTTCTCGTAAGCTCTGGTAGTTTTCACCACCTTTGCTTTACGGGTCGCCTCATCGTAGACCATCAGCGTTCCCGCCTTGAGGGTCTGACCGTCGGTCAAGCCTGCCTTGTCGAGCGCGAATCCGCCAGTGACGGTTTCGTTAATCCGCGAAAAAACAGGGATGATCTCCGTAGTTTCAACTTTTCTGAATCCTAAAGCCATTTTTTGCTTAGTTATTAGTTAGACTTCTTGTCCTTTCCTGCCCAGGCTTCGATATCGGCATCCACGCTGGATGGGTTGCCTACGCTGCCCTTGGGCGGCTCAACTACTACCCCCTCGTTGATGAGGTCTTGCTTAACAGCGGTGAAGTCGGCTTCAATTTCAGCCAACACGCCGTCTAGCTTATCCTCGCTCTCGACAGTTCGACCTTTCAGGAATGCTTCAGGGATTTTCTTCTCTGCCATCTTAGCCTTCAGCTTAGCAGAAAGTGCCTCACTTGAGCCCTTTTGCTTGAACTGGTTCAGCTCGTTTTGCAGTGGCTCAACGGCTGCTTTCACAGCGTTCGCCACGATAGAAGCGATGTCATTAGGATCTGCTGGCTTAGGCCCTTCGATTGGCTTACCTTCCTTAAGGTTATGCTGTCTTTCGTAGTTCCCAAGTGCAGTCTTTGCGGCATCGGTTGCCCTGCGGTCGCCCTCCGATTGGAGGATGGAATTAAAGGTGTTGATTAAGCCTCCGACCCCGCCAATTGCGGTTTCAATGTTGGCTTCCTCGGTGACAGTCTTTGCGAGTTCCTCTGCAACCCTGTCTAGCACTAGACTTTGAACCCCAGTATATTTGGTTTTTAAAGCCTGTAAAATTTTTTCCTTCATGAGGGTTTAGTTTGGTTAAACTTTCATGGAGGAAAATTACCCTGAAGTCTACTCGGGGGAAAGAATTTGAAGGTCTGAAGTATCACACTTATACAAGTGTGCGAACTTTATCATGAAACAAATTTGAGCAATAGGCAGTATAAGCGGGTTGTACTCAAACTCAATTACTAGAAAATTATAACTAAATAGTTTTTACTATTACCATGAATAAAGAGATAGAGGAAAAGGTCGATCAAACAGAAAAAGAACCCCAAAATAGACTTCTAAAAATGTCAGAAGAAGAAAGACGTGAAATGAAGCAGGCTGCAAGAGACCTTGTAATGAAGGTTACCCATAGCCATGAGAAAGAGCCACCGACCCAATAAACTTCATTGCTGTAACTTTAAACCACTTGCTATTTTACCATCATTGAAGTTATCTTCAACCCAGTATGGAGCAGACTTTAAGCGCTCTATGGCCTTTTTATTTTCTGAAATGTAGCTTTCAGCACTTGCAGGAATAGATTGTATTGAATTCTGCTCAAGCATGGTCGTTGCAGTTTCCTCATCTGCATCCATGTAGGTTAGGTAATCTTCCTCCGACATCAGTATCGGGACAGCATGGCAAAAGCATCGCGGGTGCCAGCCACGAAATACAAAATCCTTTGGGTATCGACCGGCCATGTAGTCGCATATATCCACTGCAGGGTGGCTACCAGATAGCCTCACTTCATACCCTACCACAAAGTCTAGAGTCTGCCACCTTGTATGGTCTGCAGTTCGGTAGGCCATGTTGGTTTCAGTAGCAGCCAACCGAACGGCATTCTGGTGGGCAGATTTGTAAACACCAGGTTTAGTGACAAAATCCTTCATGGGTCGGCTTGGGACCAGCTTACCGTCCTTATCCCGAACTCTTCGGTAAAGTGCATCGGGATTTTTGAGTATTTGTCGAACGTCCTGGGCAATTAAATTGGCACTTCGACCGGTTGCAATTCCGCTCTCTAGGTAGTATCCCAGCTGCTCCTTGACTTGGTTCGTAGTATTCCACACACGCTCAGAAAGTCCAAGCCCATCAACTTTTCGATTCACAAAGGCTTCAAGTGCCTTTTCGTTAACCCCAAAGAGCTTTTCCTTCAGCTTGCCGCTGATGGCCATACCCTTAATGTAGGACTTAACCAGCTCGTCGTTCTTGGTCCTCGACAATGAAAAAGCCCACTTCTGGCTGTTGTAAACAGTGCTTTCAAGGTTGCTTTGCAGCTTGGCTAATTCTTTGTCAATCTCCTTTTCAAGCTGTGGGTTCTTATCCCAGCCACCATCTTTTAACCTTGTTAGCTTGCCAGCAATCGACCGAACAAAGATGTTAAAGACGCTACCAATGGCGGCGTCTTGGGCAAACACTTTTTGCAGTAACTGCTTATCGTAGCTGGAAATCATCGGTAATTATGTTCTTGTAACCGTTACGTGCCTATTAAAACAAACGGACGGCACACTCCTATTGCCAAAAATTCAGCAGTTTCCAATGCCTTTAAGGCTATATCTTCTGTCTGAATATTTTGCTGAGATAGAGAATATAAAGCCCCTAGAGCAACATCAGCACCGCAGCCAACAGCATCTATCCCATTCAAATTCTCAGCCACTTGAAAATCATCCTCTACCTTGAAGAGCCTATTTTTATAGGCAACTAAAAAAGTGCCTCCTGCTTCTGAACCCTCAGAATCTTTTCGTAGAAAACCACCATCTCGAAAACATGCTCTTACCTCACTTATAAAGTCAGTGCACATGTATTCATAAATATCCTTTGAGATGATTTTGGGAGGTTTGAATGAAAATCTAAGCAATTGGATCATTCGAAAAGAGGAGGTGCATCCAATAACAAATTCTCCATTCTCAAATACCTTTGAGTCTTTTCGTATCGAAATACTTGAGTTAGTAGACTCTGCCGAATCTCCTCCAATAATAACTCGTTTTGATTCCTTGTCTATAATTCCAACTATACACGTCATAGCTCACTTGGGTTCATCGTTTTTTATTAATATTATTCCATTCTGACGGCGTCATTGGTTTTGGCATTCCTAAAGGGTATATTTCCTTAAGCACAGGATCCACCTCTTTTCGTTCAGCCAAAATTTCAAAAGATTGACCACCATACGATACACCATGTGCATCAGGTTCAGTTGGAGGAGTTGAAGTATTTGCACTAGCAACAATAGTCCAACCTTCATCCATTAATTCTTTTATCTTGTCCAAAGCATGGCTAGGATAAGTTTTAAAAATTCGTCTTTCCATAACACCACTCTTTTCTTTGCAATGATTACATGTTAAGTGTCCCACTCAGTGCATTTCGGCTGGCCGTAAGCTCAGCCTTCGCCTCCTCATCCATTCGGCTAATTTCCTCGTCAGCATCCCCAACCAGCGGGTTGTTCTCAATGGCGGTCTTAACTGACATGATTGGTTTACCTGTGGCGGTGGCGAGGATATCCACCTCTTCCTTGACGTTCTTTGGTAGGTAAGGTGTAAATATCGGCTCCATTTCGAGCGTTAAAACCTGCTGGGAAAGGGAAGTATCCACTACCATTCCAAGAACGTTTTTAAGCAGGTTCAACCTTCGCTGAAACATCTCCCCGAACAGCTCAAGCTTGTTCTCCACCTTCAGGTGGGCATCCATGAACTTCAGCTTAAGGGCAATTCCCGACACATCGCCCATGCTCTTCATGTTCTCAAAAGAAATGTTGGGTGTTTGGGTGAGTCCATAGATGTGCTTTTCGAGCGTTTCCAGCTCTAGCTTGATGGACTCGGGTGCATTGTCGTAGGAGAGATAGGAGGCGTCGGCATCCTTTTCCATCTGCAATACCTTTCCCTGCTCCCCCTTGGAGGCAAAGCCAAGCACCTTGCCCTTTACCTTGACCATTGGTGAGCCAAAGTAATCGTTGGTATCTGCTAGGTTGCTCATTTGGGTTTCGTAGCGCTCAATGAGCCCCTGCACGAGATACCATTCCGGCACCTCCTGGCTGTAGTAAATAACCGGTATTTTCTTGAAGGGGTTGGCGGCACGTTTTTCCTCCGTCCATCCACCATCACCCTTAACCATGTTCACCACCACATCGGCGGTATAAATATCGAACCGGGAAACCTTTTTACCATTCTCCGTTACGATGTACTCCCGGCTAAAGGCGTCCATGTCCCCGTACTCATCGTAGTGGGGATAAAGCTTGTCTCCAAGTAATGGTGAAATCAACCTTACCCTGAGCCTAAATTTGGAACTGGTTGCTGCACCAACAGCCGATTTCAGCTTAGCCCAAAGGGAGGCCCAAAAGGAGCTATCATCAACGAGATACCATAGCTCAGCGGCCTCACACTCCGCGAATACCCTTCTGGCCAGCTTTCGGTTGAAGAAGTCCAGCTTGTTATCGTCCCATGTCTTCTGAATCATGGCTGCCAGCTTCTTCTCAGGGTCATCAACGGCATACGAACGAAGCTTCACTGGAATACCCAAAAGGAACCCTACCGCTCTATTTACTATTATTTGCTGGAAACCGAGAGGAATTCGGTTGACCTCCTCCTGAACGGTATCGTAAAGGGGTTCTCCTTTCTCATCCTTTCGACCGTTTGGCTTCTTAACATCTTTCTTAGGTCTGGTGGTTGTATCAAAAACCGCATGCTGAGATGGGTCGAGCTGCTTGGTGATATTCTCCTGCGAAACCTTCTGCTCATCTTTTACAGCAAGCGCTTTGTAAATGTCGGAAGGGTTAAGTGATAGCGTGTCCTTTATCATCGTGCCATTTTTGTGGCAAGGTATTGAGGCTATAAAGGCTTGGCATTAATTTGAAGGATGGAGTTCGCACCTTTGGGAAAATGTGATAACTTTGATAAAAACAACATTACTTATGAAACCACTATTTCTTTGCCTGTTTTTTGTTCTAAATACAACATTAATTGAGGCAACTCCAAAAACAAATAAAGATTCATTAGTTAATAGCAAATTGGTAGCAATCGAACAATATCACAAGGTTTATGCAGATTCCATGCAGCGAGAACTTACTATTTATAAGGCCAAAGAGGCATTTTTTTCAGAAGCCCTTAATGACCAATCCACCCGTTTTTCTTTAATAATAGCAGGTCTTCTGACTATTGCTGGATTAATAAGTTGGGGTTGGATTTGGAACTTATTTAGAAAACAAAAGTTCGAAATATTAGAATTAAAACAGGGCTTTAAAAAAGATCTAGAAGAAAAGATAAATATTATGGAGAATATTATTGATAAGAATTCAATGGAGCTATATCAAACACAAGATAGATTAAATTGGGTTTTATTTACATCTTTTAGTGAGAAACAAGATTTTCAATCTGCATTCAATTTTGCATTTTCTTCAATAATTTCTAATAGAAGGATTTATGATTTAGATATGAAAAATAATTTGACTGAAAATGCATTAGGCCATATTAAAGAAATTGAGTCTAGGATGAAGGCAGCTCACATGCAATTGGAAAGGATGGTAACTTCCGATTATGTAGTTCAACCTGATTGGTGGGAGGAAACTTATCGCAGAATTGATGAATTTAAGTCGCCCACAAGTCCAATAATTGATAACTACCTTTCGAGATGTAAAGTGTTGATGCGAAAAATAAAGACCTCCTAGATTAAACAGTTCCAGTAACCTTACTAATTATCCTCATCAATTTAGAAAAACAATCCATTCAAATCCTGCCCATCCTCACTATTGCTATCATGCGGATAAAAGGTATTTGCCAGCGCATCAAAGTAGTCAATTGACCTGCCAATGCGCTTCTTGATGTCCTCCTTTGGCTCAATGATAATGGAACCATTGCTCTGAAACTTCCACTTGATCTGGGTGGCCTCTTCAACAAATTCATCGCAGGGTGGTAGGCACGGTTGCATGTTGTTCACCGGGTTAAGCCAGTCCCGAACAGCCCAGAACAGGTAAGCCCGCATGTTGGCAAACCTGTAAATTCCTGTTATATCAGTAAGATCAGCTGCTCCCTCTGAGAACTTGCAGGAAAAGGCATTTTTATAGCCTAGCTCCTGAAGTCGTGAAAATACCCCTGCTCCCTCACCAATGGTATCAATAAAAGCCTTGTTTGATGGTGACCGAAGGATAGTAGCCACCTCCCCCGCGGTGCGCATGTGGTCCGCCTCACCAGCGGCTCCAACAATGTCAAACTTCTCCACATAGTTATCCAACTTATGGCAAAATATGGTATTGTCACGCCCCATCCCGGCCACATCAACCCCAACCCTTCGGGCAATATCCTTCTTCCTGTAGTCCTTCCACCGCTCCTGGGCGGCCACAATCCAGTCAAAAGGAATAAGAGTATCGGAGGAAACGCGCGGGAACATGCCCCGAACCTTTACCCGGAATAGGTCGCTTGGCCGGTAAAAAACTTTCTCAAACTCAAAATCGCCCTCGGTTTTACTGAAAGCACTTTTAGGAATGGGCATACACCACGCCTCGACCTTATCCTTTACCCAATCGTAATCGACCTGTCCTGGGATTACAATTCTCTTTTCCTTTACGTTGGTGGACGTTAGGCTATCCAATCTGAACTTCTTCCATCGGGGGGATGTTTGCGACTTGGCAGCGTAGCCGGTTGGAGAGTTAGGGTTGAACACGAGCAAAATGCGTGAATTGCCCTGCAAGTTTCCCTCGATAGCGTTGAAGATTGTCTCCTCAATACCAGAAGCCTCCGTAATAATGAACATGGTGTTGGCCGCATGAAAACCAGACCAAGCCTCGTGGTTATCCTTGCTCGCCTTAAAGCCAGTCAAAAACCACTCCTCGTTGTCGGTCCTGATGTCGTAGCCAACCAACCGACCCGGCAACACCTTTGCTCGGTTATAGAGGCGGGAAACCTCGGGAAACATGATGTTTTTAACCTGCCTATCGGTTGGCGCCGTAAGTGCAACCTTCGTGTTTTCTATGAGCTCCCCATACTTGTTCCACTTGGGCGTAAGGTATAAAAAGCAAATAGCGACCACCGCCGCGACAAAATCCTTTCCTCTCGCAGTTCCTGAGCAAACGGAAACCCTCGGATTATTCTGGACAGCTGCAACGATATCCTTTTGCTCCTGGTCCAGATTAACGCGCAATACCTCGCGGGCAAACTTGTTCCAGTCTGCTTGCCACGATTTGAATAGGTTTATGTATTGCTCATTAATCCGCACTTGTGGATGATTTCATCAATTCTTGGAAGAGGTTTGTCTCCACATCAAACTTCTGCGGAGCATTGATGCCAAATATTTTGCACCGCTGCTCGATGCACCACTTAATGCCGTCAAGAAAGCGAGGATCCCCAACTCTGGTTTCCTCATTATCGATCTTCTCCACGTTGTTAACCTTGTCAGGAACTCCCTTTTTCCTTGTAGAAGTCTTCTTGACAGGCAGGCACGATTTCTCATAGCCCTCCCAGTAGGTTCTTTCCAGCCGGTCAATCTTCGCCAGCTCAACATATTTCTGGTGGTCGATGATTTCGTTGCGGCTTTCCTCCCACTCCTTCAGCAGCTTCTTAATTTCGTTGGAAACGGTCTGGTAGGTTATCTTCCTCCCATGAAGCTCATTAACCTCAAAGGCTATCTCCCGGTATGATCTTCCCTTGGTGTATAGCTCTGTAATGAGGTTTAAATCCCGCTCCCTTTCCCCTCTATTCGTCCTACGTGCCATTTGTCAAGTATTATTGTCAAACTAAATAGCTAGTTCATTCTCAGCTTCCACACTATTAATAACTTCCTCTGAGAAGTCTAACTCTTTGAATTTATCCCTAATGGTTTTTGGATTTCCCTTGTAGTAAACCAACACATTTTGGTGACACTTACCCACCTTGCGAGACGTATTGAACTGCTTAGCAACACGAATAGGTAAACTTCCGGCTACATTTACCATGATGATTTCGTTGTAAAGGCTTGCACCTGCATTTTCAAAGCATTCAGTAGTTAATCCTACAAAATTCCGGTATAACCCTTTCTCATCTCTTATATCTCCGACTACAAAACAGGCAAAAGAATCATCCTTTAGGGCAGCAACTGATTTTCGAATAATCTCAGCATACTGTAACTTAAAGTCATCCCAACTCATGTTGGAAAGATCATCTTGGTTATCGGAGTAAACCTCAAGGTCGAAATAGGGTGGGCAGCTGAAGATCATATCGGCCTTTTCGGTAAATATTGTATCAAGCTGAAGTGAATTTCCAGTATGCCAGGCAACTTTAGCCTCAGGAATAATTCTCTCTGCCTGTATTCTATTTGACTGCACCTGTTCTTCCCTTAATTCTATCCCCGCATATCCACAGCCTAACATCCCAGCCACAATTCCCCTCACAGAACCTCCGGCAAATGGGTCTAGCACCAATCCGCCATCTGGGCAAAACCAGCGGTAGGCAATCTCGCATAGCACTGGGTCAAAAATAGACAACATTCCTCCGGTAGAAGTAAAGGCTAGCTGGCTATTCTTCGGAAGCATGTCAAGCAAAAAGGATTCCTCAAACTCCTTATTGGTTAGCTTACGCTTTACCTTCTGCTCAGCTTTCTCCTTTAGGGTGTAGTATTGTGGAACGGACCCGGCAAATGAGCCCATTGCTTTCATGTCCTCCCGGCTTTCCTCACTCTTAATTCCAAGGGATAGCCAACTGCGTTTTCGCTCTTGCCAGTATCCCTGCCTTGTGTCGAGTATGGAAAATGGGGGAATTACAAATCTTTCATGCAAAGACCTTTTGATTGCTGAATCATCTAGATTTCCAAAACCTTCCTCCTCTGGCCCAAATGCCAAAGGAATATCAACGCCCCACTCCCCAACAGGAAGGTCGGAGTAACCATATTCCCGAAACAAGTCCCAGTCCCATTCCCCAAATGAACCATTGTCTTTAAGTAGAATCCTGCGCTCCTCCTCCTCCACTAGGTTCGGAATTATCGCGACAGGTATTTGAGGGAGCAAAAGTTTCTTGGCTGCCATCCAGCGCTTCTCCCCGGCAATGATAACCGGGTGGCCTGTTCTATCAGAGCAAATTACTGGCCTTGTTTCAAAGTAAAGCGGATCCTCCTCAATGGAATGGCAAAGGTCTTGCAGGTCCGCCTCAGTTATGGTTCTAGGGTTCTGCGGATAAGGGGTAAGCTTGTCTACCCCCAGATAGGCTGTTTTGATACTTACGGTTGTCATGAGAAAACTCCTTTACGATTGTAGCGTAAAGGTAGTCCACCTCTTTTCTGAAGGCCGGGTAAGCCCTGAGGTATGTTCGCACCGTTGTCAAAGTGTGAGAGATTTGCGTCTCATGGACAAAAAGAATGGCTGAAAGGGTGTCCCTTAAGCCCCGGAGGAGTGTCTTTTCGGTATCTACAAAGAAAAGCGGATCAAAGGTTTTTGTGGCCAAGGCAATAAATAGCATTCGGCTCTGGTCCTTGTTCTTTACTACCTGGTCTTTGCTCAAGCCTTTCAGTAGGCAAAATCTTCCAAGTAGCGGCTCTGCCATGGTCAAGTCTGCCACCACAGGCTCCTGGGTAAGCTCCTCGAAAATGCTTGGGTATTTCTTTTGAAGTAATCGAACTACTGATTTGTAGTTCACTCTCTCGCAGCTATCCATCCCCTCGATCTTTGACCTACCAAAGATAATCAGAATAGTTGAAAAATAAAATAATAATATTCCGACAGCATGACATTACAAAATGTCATAAAATAAAAAAACCATGCCATATAGGCACAACTATCGCCCATGGCACAATTCTTGAGATGCAAAAAAAATCGACTTAAAGTTTGTAATAAGTAAACCTAAAGACTACCCATCTTTTTTACAATATTACGGGACAAATATAGTAAGGATATAATTAGATGCAATAGGGTAAGAAAAAAAATTAAAAAAAGATTAGAGTAGAGTTCATCCAGGATAAACGCTACAGAATAAACATTAATGTAATTCATAATACTAAAAAAAAATGAAAAAGAAAAAGATTATTTTAAATGAGGACGAACAATATCACTTGTTCAGGCAAAGCCCAAGTTCTAAGCACGATGGTGGATTTCAAAGTCTACTCGTTAGTATCCAAGAAACATTCAACCCTACAGATAACTCTGTAACCATAACGGATGAAGTCGAAGAACGGATAAGACGGTACTACGGAAAATACAAAACTGGTGGATACCAGTCTAGGCTCCGTAGGATTTTTGGAAGAACACTATTGAAAGTTTCAAACAAGGTGCCAGCAGTTTAAACCACGGAGAATGGATAATAAAAAGAAAATTGGACATCCAGACAGGGACCTCATTAGTTTAGAACAAGTAGCGGAAGTTAAGAGATGGACTAAAGTACTTGGTGTATCTGAGGCTCAACTTAGAAAGGCGGTTCGGGAAGTTGGTCATTCTGTGAAGAAAGTTAGAGAATACCTTTCAAAACGTTAGGGAAAGGAGGCTTAAGCCTCCTTTTTTTTACTGTATGAAAATACATCACTTAAAAATTCCAATTGGGGAATAATACTAATTCAATATTTGAATTGTCTTAATCGGTGATAAAGTAATTCTATTTTACAAATGGATTATTTAAATCAAATAGCTCATAAATATGAGCTATCAAGCAGGGACCTATTGGCCCTTAAAAAACATCTTTCAAATCTTCCAACAGATGAATTAGAAAGATCATCACTTGAAGACATTACCTACCGATTTCTACTAGAGGATTTAATGTCAAACATTACCTTAAACTCTTCTGAAACTTAGTTTAAGGAGGAATTATTAAGAGCCTCTATACAGGGGCTCTTTTTTTGTTGGTATGATTTAGCTCATTAGTCAATAAATCCTACCAACTTCAATGTTGAAGGATCACATAGTATAGCCTTATCAGCATACTCATGCTCTTTCACCTCGAGATATACAGGTATCTTTTCGTTAATTAATCCTTTGTTGTGGTAGGTTCGTCCACTTTTTCCGGATTTGGTAATTACTAAATAACCTGCGTTTTCAATCTTACCCATGGCTAGTGTGTTTTTCGCTCTTTTTTTCGTCTTTGCCTTCGCTGCTCTCTACCTGACAATGATATGCGTTGGATGTCCTCATTAACTGGTGGTGCTATTAACTTAATTGTTGGAATGTTAGCAAAATCTTCCATCCTTAAACCTTGCTCTTTGGCCTCTTCGGGTGTTACTAAAACGATATCGTTACCGTATTTTTCTTGCAACGAAGCAATATGCAGGGTTGATTTTCCTTCTACCCCAGCACCTATTATTAAGATTTTTTTTGTCATAATTCGTGTTTTTATTTCGCTGATACTATGCTGATGGCTCAAAATTTCCACAAGCCCTATCCTGTTCATACCTTTTTGTAGGTTCTGGATTGAACATACATTTACCGTGCATATTTGATTGTATCACATCACCTGGATGGTGGTATCCACGTTGCCAGAAAGAACAATGTTCGCAAATTCTTTCTAGAGGTTTGGAGTTGCATAAGTTTTGAGGCCAACCAATTTCTTTTTTTAACTGGTTACCAATATTAGCAGCTTCCTTTGCTTGTACTACTGTTTTTCCATGCGTAGCAACGTGATGTTTACCATCGTTGGAAATTCCGAGAATAACTAAATGTGTAAATCCAAAGTTTTCTCTTATCTGTTTTACTTCTTTAATTGAAATCATACAATTAGTTTTTAAGTTAGTTCATCAATTGCCAATAATAGGTTAGTAAATCAATACCGGAATTCCGTAAAGTGAATAATGGCCATTGAGTTGGATAAATCGTAATCCTTAAACCACTCCCTGAAATCCTCTAATGAAAGTCCATCGTTTTTGGCTAAAGTAGATGTTAGCAATGTTTGCTTTGCCATATCGTCAACACAATAACAGGCTCGTTCAATTCCTTCATTATCTTCATATTCCAACACATTAAACTTTTGAATTCCAATATGCCTCAATTTGCATATTTCAACCTGTTCTGAGTTGTAAGGTTTTCCACTCCAGTAGCGAATTGATAAAAACGCTCTGCCGTCGTTAATTTCTTTTGCCCTTTTACTCCACAAGTCGATATTTGCCCGAATAGTGTGTATCTTGGTATTTGCAGGAGTAAAAAGTTTTGAAATGTTATCTACAAATCCAGTTGATTCTCCTGCTCTTTTATGCGTTTTTGGGAACGTTTTTGAGACAATTAATATAAATATTTTCATAGTTATTCCTCCTTTATATGCTCTATTACTCCATTTTCATCGGGCTTGCCCCATATCCTAGTTTTGTTTACTTCTAGTTTGTGATTAGTTGCATTAATTAACTCCTCAGCTGATATATTTACATGTTGCGCGGCATCTAATAGCAACATAAGACAATCTGCAAATTCAAGTTGCATTTTAGCCCAAATCCTGCCATATTCTCCAACACCAACAGAATCATCATATCTTACATCTCTGAATTCAATTACCATATCAATGGCTTCAACAACTTCTTTTTGTAGGTGATGTAAAATTGGAACCGATCTATCACCATCCCCAAATGTTTTGTTGGACCAATCCGATATGTTGTTCATTAATTTTTGCAGTTCTTTCATGACTATTCCTCCTTTTTATTTCTGTTAATTACCTCTGCTATACTGTCCTTCCACCTCACATTATCGTATTGAGAAAGGTTGTTTACAATTCCCATGATGTTGGAATCGCTAGCCTGCCACTCAACAAGGGATTTCACAATCTCAATCTTGTCTCGGTGTCCGTTTGATGATATTCTGACTACCGCGTTGTTCATTTTACCTATCCAAATTTCTCCAGAAATAAATGGGTATAAGTGAAGTATTATCAGGTAAGGGATAATATCGAGCATTGGCTCAATAGATAGGCTTGTTTTAAATCCAGCGTTATAAGCTATTTCTATTGCTTGTGCTCTCTGTGTAAAAGAAGGAGCAAATGGTTCGTAATATTTCAACGTTTCCGAATTTCCGCTACCAACGGTAAATCTAAATTCAACCTGTTCCCTGTAAGGCATTAACTCTTTGCATAGCCTTTCAATGCACTCTGGAAAAGGCTTGGTGACGATTAGAACCTTATTGCCTGGTTCCAGAAATCGCTTGAGAAAATCAACATGAAGATCGATGTGCTCTGGCCGTATGTCGTGCGTAGACGGATACATGGTAATTCCTTCGCGTTTTTTAAACTTAACGCCTAGCATGGAGTCTTTTACCCTAAACTCCCTTGGAAGCTTAAAGCGGTGATTATTTGCAGCGGCGTAGCAGTAAATACATCCATTGGGGCAGTCACCTGTAAATAGGTTGATTGTTTTGCTTGCCCATTCCTTTGTGCCTGTTATTTTCATTATATTTTCCTCCTCAATTTTTGTTAGAAAACATTGAATTAATATTTCGGGGCAGGCCCCATTTCCAAAACTGAAAATCTGTAACGCTCTTTGGCCGTGCGTTCAACGATTTCACTTCTGTTCGTGCTATCATTGTAGAATATTGTCTTAGCCCCTCGCTCAACGATGTAGCCTCTTTTTTTAAGTGTGTACCGATATGACGCCTTGTTGTGCGGAGCGGCCACTACTTTTAGCTTTGTTTTTTGGGGTAAGCCAAACAAAACCCTTCGCTTTTCAGCGGCTACCGTTCTCCTTCTGCTCTCCGCTGATTTCTGTATCCGCTCTAGGTTCTTTTTCTTTCCTAGCCTCATTTCAGGGGTAATCCCGGCCTTGAATTGATTTTCCTTACTCTTGGGAATTTCATAACCCTTGGGAGGCCAGTTGTTGCGCTTGTTAGCCAATCTGGCCGCTTTCGTGGCATCCTCCCGGCACTTTTTCTGGAATTGCCCTGTTTTTTTTAGTCCGTTCTCACGGGCAAACCGGTGCAACATCGAATGACTTATCTGAAACTTTTCAAGTATAAAGTCGTTCTTGGTGTTTTTGAAATGGGTCATAATCCACCGTTGCTGTTTCTCTGTTAGGCTCATAATCGCTGTGCTATCTGGTGAATATTGTTCTGAACTAGGGTTAAAATCTGGCTGTGATACTTGGTTGGATGGTTATCAGCCCCCCGGCATTGAACCACGGAAAGGCTTTCTAGGGAAACCTCGATGGTCTCCACTGGCTGGTTGCTAATCCGTGCGGATAGAATCAGCGATTCTGGTTTCTTAAAGTATTCGCTCGTGAAAATACAGTGGTTAAGCACCTCCCCTTCCGCTACAAATTCAGCCACGGTTTCTAGGGGTTTCACAATGATATCCCCCTGCTGAAATAGCAAACCAAAAAACTTGCCCTTTTGGGCTGCATAGGTTCCCTGTTCAGTCTCAATGGTTTCCTGTAGCTCAATCAGCCTCTTTTTCCTATCCACCGCTTGCTTTTTGGCCATGTAGCGGTCATGCTCCGCTTTAAGGTTTTCAGGGCAAACAAACTTTTGGTTTAGGAGGTCCCTACCAAAGAAATCCAACAGCTTTAAGTAGTCAACCCACAGGGATGCATCGGCAATTTTATAGCCATTACGGATGCATATCTTAATACTCGGCCAGAACTTTTCAACAGCGTCAGGTGACTTAAACCGGTGCTTCAACATTTCCCCTTGGCCAGCCTTCAAAAGCGTTTCCGCGATTGAATCTTGAAGTATTGTTGAGAATAGGTTTTGCGGTGCTAAACCGTAAAATTTGCCATTGTATCCATTACGTCTGATTACTGGTAGTATCCGCCGTTGTGGGAAAATCTTGTAAGGTGCTATGCTAGCACGAAGACCTGCGTTATAGGTAAGCAACCGGATTTCAAGAAAGCTGTCAAATATCCATGCATCGTAGTACTGGGTAAGGCCGCGAACCTGCTTTGCAAGCGTGGTGATTCTCCCCTTGAAGTCAATCCAGTGCTGCATGACCTCAGAAACCGAATAAATGGCCTTTTGACCTTTTTTGCAAACTTTCTTGGCAAAGAACATCCTAACTACCTGCATCTCGTCCTGAGTGGTCATAATCCCGAAGTACCCTGCCTCGCTGTATAATCGCTGATATCCGGTCTTAATGTGCAGCTTTTTACCACAGCTCGGACAGGTGCACGTTTTGGCTGAGGCAAGTATCCCCCCATCCTTCCAGGAGTGACCACATTCCAGGCAAAAAAGTGTTTTTCTGGATAGAACAGCATACTTGTCAAGGCACTTTTCGAATGCCCACGCTTTTTGCTCCTCACTGATTGCAGGAAGCTTTTTAGTCAGCTCAACGACTAACTTTTGAAGCTTTGTTTTTGGTTCCATGGCTAAAACAAGCTTCCCTGTTGAACTATTGTCGGTTCTGGCTTCTTGGTTAAAACGGACTTCTTTCGAAGCCTTTCCTGTTCGTCGGCCATCACTTTATCCAAGGCTTCCTTCTTGGCTTGCTGGATCTCCTCTGCAGTAGGTTCAACCTTGTGGTTCACCACCACTTTGCACGTTATGGGGTTGCCAATATCAATGGTATCCTCATCGTAGTAGTGAGCGGCTTGGCCGAAAATTTCTTCATCTGTAAATCCGCTGCATTCGCTTTGCTTTACCCAATTCAGAATGTAGGTGATGCAATCGTCGATGTTCTTATTTTCCTTCTTTAGCCTTTCGGCAAAGAGAGGATCTGCAGCTGCCATTGTATCAAGCCTAGCCTGAATGACATTTTTAAAGTTTTCTGTGGATTTCATATGTCTAGAATAGTTGAAGTTGCTTGTATTTTTGGTGATCTTCCTGAGGGATTAGCAGAATAGCGGGGGTTTCTGTTGGTGCTGGCTCTTCCTTTTCTTCTGGCTGCTTCTTCTCTGTAACCATCATGAGCGCTTCCTCTTTGGTTAACTTTACCACCCCAAGGCCTGTTTCTGGTAGAAAGATTCTCCATCCCCCATACACCTCCATTCTAATCGTATCCATGTGAATAATTACCCCGGCCATGCCAAACATTACGAAGTTGATTACCGCCATTTTGCAGACCGTTATGTCTAAATCTTGCCCCACAAAAAAGGCTTTGAGCCGGTTATCTGGGTTGAGCCGGGCAACAGCAATGAGCGTTCTACCAGAACCACATGCGCAGTCGTTGATATTGGTTCCAAATTTTAACTCATCCACGGTCAGCTTCGCCATCATTTGGCAAATGGATGGAGAGGTAAAAAACTGACCCCTAAATTGCTGGGTTGAACGGCTTGCAAACTCCATGTAGAAATCTCCTAGCACATCGGTCCAGGTTCCATCAGCGCTTGATCCATCTTCGTAGGCTTTGAACATCTCCGCAAACAGGCTAGGAAATATTGCCTGATCCTCCTTGGGGTATCTACCAATAATTTCTCTGTACTCATCCTCGTAGCGCTGCATACCGAAAGCACAGAGGGAAAGGCTCAGAAAGTCGCTGAATACATCCATCCAGCTGTGCCGGTAACCCAATCGCTCAAACTCCTTTATAAAGCTGTTCATTGCTCGAAGATTTGCCAGATGGTTGCGGTTTCGGATTGGGTTTCTACTCTTACAAGGCCATCTTGGAATCCCTGCCTAAGCAACTGCCAGAATTGGGCAGGATCGGCAGGGCTTCCGTTGATGTACTTCTCTCCTCCTATTGCAGCCGAGAGGGTAATTGCTACCTTTGGTGTGGTCATTGCTTTTTTGTTTTGTTCTTACAAATATAAACAATCTTGTTTGTATTTCACAAACTTGTTTGTGTTTATTTGCAAAAAAAATATCACCTAACCATGTTTGCTTACCTCGGCATTCCAATCCTTTACCATTCTTTGTAAGCTTTCAACCCTCAATCTTAGCTCCTGGCTTGTTTCCATGAGATTGTTGATTGTTTTCAGCCCATGCAGTACAGTGGCATGGTCAAAACCGCCCATTAGCAACCCAATTTCCTCAAGCGATTCCTTGGTATTATTTTTCAGCAAGTAGTACGCAATGAACCTTGGTTCCACAACCTTTCGCTTGCGAGACCGGCTGCACAGCATTTCTGTAGAAATACCAAGCTGGTTAGACACTAACCAGATTATTTTGGCTGATAATGTGCTGTTTTGGGGAAAGTTTACTAGCCCCGGAATGAGATAAGCGTTCATGCTGTATCGTAATTTGTTTTTTAACGTCTCTTACTGTGGTGCCTAAACCTGTCCGGTATTCAATAGGCAGATAGTTGGCCTCCTTGGCCTTGGTGGCAACCATATCACATGCATCAAACAGGTAGGCTGCCTCCAGCGAGGTCAACCGAATGGTAACATTGCTTTGCGTCTTGGCATTGGTAGTACCTATTTTCACCACCTTGTGGATGATTAGCACAATAATTGCTAGAATTATTGCTGCAACTGGAATCATGTACATAGCTAAAATGGTCTTAGTGAATCACCTTCAAATTTTACAATTTTACACAGCCTAGATAAGCGCTCAACGGTTCTCTCACCGTAGCGTTGGAGAATTTGTGCAGAGCTCAAGTTGGTGGTGATAAATACCAACTTGAGGGAGTTCTCAGCCGCGTTGATTATCCTGTTGAATCCCTCGTACTTTCCACCAAAGTCATTGGCCATAGGCTCTACTCCTACCTCGTCAACAACCACCGTTTGCAGCTTGCTGAGCTGCTGTATGGCATCAGGAATGTTGTCGGCATGAAAGGGATGAAGCACAATACCAAACCGCATAAAGAAAATGGCCGGAATAACGCCTGAGACAATTACGCTCTTACCTCGGCCGCAATCGCCTTGAAGCATCAACCCTTTTCCATGGTTATCCTCCATCCAGTCAACAATCTTTTCGTATTCAGGTAGCATCTTGAACTCCTGAATACTTTTGTCCACCGCCTTAAATGCTTCCAAAAACAAGGAACTACAGAAGGCACGATCCCCAAACGAAAGCCGTTTAGGGCTGCGCACTACCTGAATCTTATGCTCTTTAAGCCGAGCCAGCGCGTCGTTAATTTCCATCGAGTTTCATTAAAAGTTTAGATTTTTTACTTTCACTTTCCGGGGTTAATATCTGACCATTACCACGTGATTTCAACCACCGGCCATAAGCCTGATCCGTGTCACTGAACACCACACCTTGATATCCACCCTCAATGGCTCGCCGCATTAGCTCTACGGCAAACTCCTCTTGATATTTGCCAAGCTTATCCAGGGCCATTTGCAGAGAAATTGTAATTTTTTTCCTCCACTTGGGCATGGTAGCCAGCTGCTCCCACGTAGAAATAAACAGCGAGGAGTTAAAGGGAAATTTAAGAGCCACCGGTTGCTCTTTTTGCCTTTTTGGTGAGCTAGAAATTTCATGAGGGGATGAAGGGGTTAATTCTTTCCTCTTTACTTTTACCTCTTTACTCTTATTTAACTCATCAGCAACCTCAGCAGTAACCTCCCTACCAACCTCGTTAGTAACCTCATCAGCAACCTCGTTAGTAACCTCATCAAAATTTGATAAGGTATATGTCACATTTGGGGCTCCATTCTTGGTCTTAAAGTCTATTACCCTTGCCTGTCTTAGCTTATTCCTTGCCTGAGCGAGTGTATTAAAGCTGACACCTAAATCCGCGCAGATTTTAGCGTTGTTACGCTTGATCGAATCTGGCCAGCTACAGAGGTTGGCTACTTTCAAAAGGTAGAAATATAGCGCGATTTCTGTGGTACTGAATTGATTACCCTCATGCGAAACCCAGAATTTATTAATACGCTCGATGTAAGTCATAAATTAATTAGTAAGCTAAAATGGTAGGTCGTTTACTTCTTCGGTTGGTATTTCCGGCATAACTGGAAATGGTTGATCTGATTTTTCTTGCTTTTCCGGTTTTTCAACCTTCGAAAGCATCTGGATGGAATCAGCCAGCACCTCTGTTACAAACCGCTTTCCACCTTCCTTTCCCTCGTAGGAGCGCTGCTTCAGCTTTCCTTCAATGGCTACCAGCTGGCCTTTGGCAACATACTTCTCACAGATTTCAGCAAGCCCTTTCCAGCAGACGATAGAGTGCCAATCGGTTATTTCCTTTTTTTCACCTGCTGAATTTTTAAAGTAATCAGTTGTGGCCAATGAAAGCCTTGCGACTTTCGATCCAGCGGCCTCCTTTACTTCAGGGTCTTTACCTACCCTTCCAATTAAAATTACCTTGTTCATAGCATTAGTTGTTTAGGTTATACTTCTTTGAAAATAAATTCATAATTCCGTTGACAATCTCCACCTCCATGTCCTCTTCGCTGCCGTAAACAGTATTTGCCACCCCTCTTTTTTCCTCAATTATTTTATACACCCAATTATCAATTGTTCCCTTTCCAATAAAGTAGGGGCAGTTTACGGCATTCTTTTGTCCTATTCGGTGAGCCCTATCCTCTGCCTGGTCCATTATAGCCGGGTGCCAACCCATTTCAATAAATGCTACAGTAGATGAAGCAGTAAGGGTTATTCCCACCCCGGCAGCTGCAATAGAGCAGAATATGAGCTTGGTATTGGGGTCATTCTGAAATTTATCCACGTTATTCTGTCTGTCTATGGTGCTGTCCTTTCCGGTAACAGAAACACTTCCTGGAAAACGGTGTTTTAGTTCACCTAACACTTCTCTTAAGTGTCCGAAGACAATCAACTTCTCTCCGTTGGATAAGGTGTCTTGAATGAACTCTGTAACGGCCTCAATCTTACCCCTAGCTGAGATGTTCTTCAAGATTCCTATTCGAACCATAGCCTCCCCGCGCATCTTTCGCTTAATTTCCCCCTCCGTGGCGTTTTTATACTCCCTTAGGTATTCGGCTAAATCCTTCTCAGCATCGTCATACTCCTTTTGGGTGGTGATGTCGCATAGAATTACTTGTCTTGTTTTTTCTGGTAAGTCAGTTACTTCTGACTTTTCCCTTCGGTAGTAGCAGGTGGAGTAAAGCAGATCCCTTAGCTCTTGTAGTTTTGATTCCTCCTTGGTGTCGTAGTAGTCCATAAAATGGGAATAGCCCCCAAACTTATCAACCTGATTTATAATCGCAAGCTGGGAGGCTAGATCTGATGGGGAGTTAATTACCGGTGTTCCCGTTAAGAGAATTTGGTACTCCTTGCCGTATGCAATTCCTCTGGCAAATTTGGACTGTTGTGCCGATGGGTCTTTTACACGGTGCCCTTCATCGATTACTATTGCTTTAAACAGATTTATATTCGCGTTAAACCTCACATCCTTTAATCGCCAACCTTTCTTGGTTGGAACATCTACAACAAAGTATTTCTTTAGTGATTCATAGTTCACAATGAAAACGTTGGCAATTCCTGCTTGGTAGAAAAGTTGCCAGGTATTCTTCATCGGGTCTGTTAGTACCATAGGCTTAAGGTCACTCCACTGCTCTATTTCCCTCTCCCAATTCAGCTTCAAGGAGGACGGGCAAACAACAAGACAAGGAACTGCATTGGCACCCTTAATGGCCGCAATAGTTTGAAGCGTTTTCCCTAACCCCATTTGGTCGCCAACAATCACCCTCTTATTCTTGAGAATAAATGCAGTACCCGGCTTTTGGTAGGAAAACATTTCTCCCTTAAGAGATATGTTTATAGTGAGTTCCGGTAGAGGATAGTTATCTTGAAAGCTCATGCTGCTTTTGATTTTTTAAGTATTTTGACCTGTTCCTTATAGTGTTTTATTAGCAATTCACCGTCAAAATCGGTTAGCTTTCCTGACTGATGCTTCATTACATCCAGCTCGTCCAGGATACCTGTTCCGTATTTTCTTACTAAACCCTTGGTATATCCAAGCATGTTCCCTTCGTCGAACCGATTACATGATCTACATTGACCGTTGCAGTTCTTTTCATGCCACCGAGTAGACAAATGTTTCCTGTTGATGTAATGGCCACAGTCCACGTCCTTCCAGTAGCCTATTTTACCACACGAAATGCATCGAACATATCCGTTTCTATCTGCATCTCGAAGTCGTATGTATTCTGAAAAAATGCGGTCAAGCCTGGCGATAATTTTAGTATTCACGATCTCTTTGTAAGCAAGCTGATTAATAGTTTATTGAAATCACTCTCCTTCTTGAACCGGTTAAACCACTTCAGCTTAATGGTTATAGACCTCACCGGATCGTCCTTGGTAACCAGGTGCTTTATGTCCCTCAAAAGCCGCTTGTTTAGCTCAACCTGATGCTGATAAACCGACCTGCTTATGTTGCTCATGGCTAAAAGGATTTAACCACCCCCGGGTTTCGATTCAAAAAAGGAGTTTTTTGACCTCGGGGGTGGTTGGTTAATTACTGCTCAATGACCACTATTTCATTGGCCAGCGATTCGAACTTTTTAAGTTCTTGGTCTACCACCTGGTCAGTAATGCTATCAATAATCTCTGCCGCCATGGGGCTAATAAGGGTGCAGTTAAGATTTCCGGGATTAATGTTTACCTCAACTTCAATGGTCTGCTTCTCAAGTCCTTTAAATAATGGTAAAACCAAATTGAATTTTTCAGGGATATTGGAATCTACAACCTGACGAATCATGGCGGTTTTATTTCCTCTCCTATCATCCGATTGCTCAATTTCCTTATCCACCTTTGCCTTGAAGTTGGCTAACTCCTTAACAATGTTCGCAGCTACTGATGGCTTTTCGAAGAAAACTCTGTTCATTTTAAAAAAGTCGGCCAGCTCGTAAGTGGTATACTCCTTACCAGTATTTATTTCAAACCGGTTAAACGCTTCTGACAGTTCAAGCTTTCCAACAACAGATCCACTGTAGAAATTGCTCTCGTCAAACACAAGCTCAATCTTTTGATGTTCCCTGTTAACGATAACATGGCTCTGCTTTTGGTCTATAGCCCTCTTGGTAAGGAATCTTGAGACTGCATCAATATTGCCCACAATAGCAATTTTCTGTGGCTCCTTTAGGGGTAAAGCCTGACCTTCTCTGATCTCAACAACAACAGGCTTCCCATCGCTGTTGATAATGTTTAATTCGTGTTTCATTTTAGTTAGTTGTTGGTTCCTGTTCTTTTCACACTCATGATTGTTCGCTGCCTTTCTTCGGGTTTGGAAGGACGAGAATACACCAGCTGGCCCCTTGGGTTGTAGTAACCTACCTGCTGATCTTGGTAGTCAATTAGCTTGAAGCATCGACCGTAAAGGCTTCTACTACCATGCTTAATCTCGGTTAAGAGCCGGTTCTTTTCTTCAACTATGGGCTTTAGCTGCTGCTTAAAACCTTCTACAGCCTCCTGCTTTTCATCAAGAATTCTAGACTCCTCTATGGACCTTTGAGCAAGTAAATCCTTATGCTCGGTTAGCTCTTCCGGAGTGAGGAATTCAGTGTATTCCATTTCCTCAACTCCATCGGAGTTGGCCTCTAGCATTTCTACCCTCTCTTTTTCGGGTAGATCATTAAATAGTAGCTTTTCCATTTTTATGGTATTAACGATTAAACTCACGGCCTACTCCGGCCAATCTCATTTCTTCCTTTGCTTTGCTCACTACGGTTCTACACCACTCCATTTGGTGTGTGCAGGACCTGTTTAGCCTTTCAATCCAGTCAACTAAGAACTGCTCTTCCCTGCATATTGAATCTACCAGGGCATTCACTGCCTTACTCGTTGAATTGGGAGTTTCCTTTGCTACCCGCTTAAGCATTTCAATAACCTCGCTTTTCTTCTTTTCATTGAGGTGGTACTTTGCATCCGCAAGCATTTTGCCCGTTCGCGCGATGTAGACAATGAGGTCGTTTCCACGTTCAATAGCCTCAGTGGCTTCTTCAGAGATGGTTATTTCCAGAAAATTCTGAATCTCTTCAGATTCGTCCTTGAGTTGCTCAGGCGTTGATATGTTTGTAAGCATTTGCGTTTCGTTTATATGAGCCAAATAATAGAAAGTGCCGGTATGCCAAATTGATATAGTCGGCAAACCCTTCATTGTAAATGGAATCACCTCGATTAATTATCACTTTGAAAACCTTGAAGTTCTTCTTTGAAATTCCAATGAGGAAATCTTTATCACTATTGGCAATATCCATATACCAAGCCCTTTGCCTTGGGTAATCAAAAAATCGTATTGCATCTTCAAACTGTTTCTGAGTGGTGGCCGAAGTGGACTTAATGTCTCCCCCATAACCAAGGTTTTCTCGCCAAATATCCCATTTGCAACGTACTCCCATGTCAAACTCAAGACCATTAAAATTCAATACCTTTTTATCCACCATTACTTTTTGGGGATTGGCACCACTCATCACTGTAGAGCAAAACCCATCGTTCCAAAAGGCTTCTTTCATGCGAAGAGCAGTATCAAAATCCTCTTTAGTAAATTGGTCGGAGTCACAGGTTCTCTTGAAGTAATTCACCCTATTGGGCTCTGTTATCATAGCATCCAGCAAGTTTCCAAACCGGTATGCCGTCGTTGGGTCTGGCATCTCCCTTGGAAAGAGTTGGCTTTTCAGCCAACTCAAATCCGAGTTAGATACCTCTGGTCTCTGAAAATAGGTATCAGGGTTCATGAGAAGTAGTTTAGTAAGAATTCATGCAGGTAAACTTTCTCGTATTTATTGCTGGCCGATGGATTAACCTTGGAGCATTGCGGAAATACGTTGAGCATTCTATAACCTGGCTTAGTCAACCGATAGTGGAACTCGTTTACCTCTTCGGCAAATACCCCCAATCGGTTACACACGAAGTGCATTATTTGCGTGTTGGCTATCAATCGAACTTTTAACCTCAATTGCTTTTCATCTGCCAAAACCTCAAGCGTATCCATTACTTTGCCTTTATGGTTTCTTTATAATCGATAAAGTGGGAAGTAATTTTCTCCTCGTTCTTCAGGGCCCAGGCTTCACAAAAGGCTCTCATTTGAGCGAAGGTCTTTCGCTCGATCTTATCCATGGAGAGGTTTTTGCCTTCCTTTTCGTACCAGAACTGTGCGATTTGCAGGTAAGCGGCACTGTTTTTTATTACGATTTCGTAACCTTCCTTTACCTTTGGTGCTTCCGAGAATGACATCTCTGCTTGGGCGGTGACAGTGGCATTAGCAGCTTCACCAGAAGCCCTCACGGCCGCTTCTTCTGCTGCCTTAACCTTGGCATCTTCCTCCTCTTTCCTTATCCTTTCGGCTTCCTCTTCCTTGCGCCTTTGTGCCTCTGCCTCTAGTCGCTTCTTTTCCTCAGCACTGGCCTTGGCAATCTCCTCCAACTCTGATTTCTTCGAGGGTAATTTATCAATCAGGGACCTCTTTTCGAAAGCAATTGCTTGCTTATATTCACCATTGAAGGAGGCCAGAAGTTCAGGTGTCTTTGCTATACCAACTTCGTAAGAAATTTCGTCCGGGGTAAGCAGGTAGCTGGAGTAGACAATTTTAATACCATCCAAGAATCCACCAGGTAGGTTTTCCGAGGTCCCTTTTATTGCGATATCTGCTCCACCGATAGTTTCAAGAGTGTAGCCCTCAAACATCTCATATAGCCCTTTTTTAACAGCTGAGATGTAGTTTGCAAGATGGCCATTCAGCTGAACGCTTATCTGTCGACGTAATTCAACTAATTCCAGTTCCCGCTTTCTGTTTAGCTCGGCAATCCGCTCCTTTTCCCGTTGCTCAGCTATTTTCTTCTGTGCGTAGGAATCGCGGATAGATTGAATTTGGTTGAACATCGGATCTAGTGCGCTTTCAAGGGTGGTAAACTCCTTCTTGAATCTGTCAACTAGCTGAGTGAACCCTTTTCTACGCTCATTCATCACCTTGATCGTAGTCTTTACTTTGCTCTGGTATTCGGATAGTTGGTTGTCAAGAAGGTCACTCATACCATCCTTTTTGACGAGATCAAGTAAGTTTTCACCAACTGCCTTCGCCTTATCGACTGAAGCAACGTTTTCACTAAGAATTTGAGGCGCTTTGCTAATAATATCTTGCACCTCTTTTACTGCAATAGCAGTTGTTGTAGCAGTTGTTTCCATATTAAAAAGGTTCATCAGGATTAGTAACTATTGGTTTTGCCTCCTCTTTGGGCTCTGATGTTGGAGCAGCGAACGATGTCTTATCTGCAACTTGTTCCTCTGCGTCCTCCTCCTCAAAAGCCACGTTATCTCCAACTCTTAACTTGGTATAGGCTCGCATGGCGTGCTTGATTGTTTTGGCTTCAAGGAACCCAGGATCAATGCCTCCGTTTTCTGAAGCATAGAGTACGTTAGCATTGCGATTGTCCCCATAGCGAGGGATTGAATATTTCTTCAGTCTTGCAATATCATCCTCCAACAACCATTTGAAGTCTGATAAATTACCGGGGAGGACAATTCTCACCCAGCATCCGATAATTTTCTTAGTTTTTCGTGGAATTGCTGCAGAATACTCCACATAGATTTCACCTTGTGGGTTTGTTCTAGGTTGGAATTGGTCACCTTCATAAACTACGATTGGATTCAGCATCCTCAGAATTTGACCGCTCATTATCCGGAGGTCTAATTCACCGTAGGCGGTAATTCTAAGGAAGCAGGTGTTGATATATCCATCCCCCACTTTTATACCTCTCGCCTCAAGGTATGCTTGAGACTTGGCCCCAGGCTGAATGGATAGACCCTGAATGGCAATTTCCAAAAATGCAGAGTAGAGGGATATTCTGGTGCAAGACCTCAGCTTGTCTGAAGCTCCTACAGCCTGTTTGAAGTAAATAGCCTCCTTGTTGTAAATAACTTCACCATCCTCAAGAGGCACTTTATGTATTTTCGCATATGTTTCAACGAATTGGTCCTTTACCTTTTCGTTCTCAACTAGCTTAACCGAATCTAGCTGGTCAAGCCATGTTTGACTTTTAGAATTTTCTGCCATATCTTTGCATTGATTAAGTGTGTTACACAATAATTTATTACTAAGCCTCTTTGGGTTCCATCCGGGAGGCTTTTTCTTGCTCGTAAAGTTTCCGCTTCTCCTTTATCCATTTGTCCACATCTGAAACAGTGGTCTCCTGTTCATAGTAAAGCGTGTCCTTGGTATCGTTATTCACGAAGAACAGTACCCTTCTAAGTTTTGGCTGAATAAGCAACCCACTCTTCTTGTCCTCGGAAAAGAAAATGTTGCTATCGCTTGTGCCATGAATTGTCTTTGCTAACATTCGATCCTCCTTTCCTCTTTTAGGCATTCAGTGCATATAGCCTCCTCTTTACCCTTTTCGTTAATTCTAAATTTAAGTTCATCCGGAGGGAAAAGATAGCCACAGATTGAGCAGGACTCCAGCTCATCGTCTTCAGCCGTATCGATAAAATCCTCACGGCTTTCTCCGTATCGCTCTTCATAATCTGACCAGTTAGTTCTCATTGCTTTCTGGTTTAGGTGGCAGTGGTGTTATCCCCGCCATGGTTAAAATGTCCTCAAACTCATACATGGCTATTCCCTTTGAATTACTATGTCGTTGGCTAACTCCTTGAGCTTGTTAAGCTCGTCGAGGCTTAGGTTATTGTTAAACCATATCAGGGCCTCAATCTTTTTTAGTTCTTCATCCATAGGCTTTGGTTTTTCGCATTTTACCGGACTGAAGCCTGTAGAGGTATTTCTCCTTTCTTTCCTGCTTCAGGTTTCGTCGTTTTTTTGGAGGCTTGGGGGACTCGTACTTATCCACGAGCCCCTTTACCTCCTGCAGTGTGCTCCCCAGCAACCCTGCTATCTCGTTCAATCTTTTTGCGTCCTGTGCATTCATCGCCCTAATCGATTAGCCCGTTTTTGTTGGCCCATATTGCCACATCAACCCGGTTCCTTGCTCCAACCTTTTCCCTAACCCGCTGGCTCAGGGAAATCATACTTACCTCCTGAAGGCCCATTTCATCGGCAATCTCCTTGTCAGCAAACCCCTGCGCCATAAGCCTAGCACACTCTGTCTCCCTTGCTGTCAGGTAGGTATCTCCAACAACTACTTTGCTGCACCGACGAAATTCGTTGGCACATTTGCCTCTTCTCCCGCAGTCGTAAAACTCCTTTCGCACCTCCCCTGTGGTGGTAGTATAGTCCGGTGTACTGTCATATCTTCCTAGATTACACCAAGCCCAGCTCTCTACAATGGTTCTTAGTTCAGTTACTCCATCTTCCTTGAAGGTTGCCATCGCCTTTTTGTCGGCCAAAGCCTCATCTTCAATAGAAGAGGTAATTTCGCTTGGCAAATCCCAAAATTCAACCACCTTACCTTGGAAGGTAGCCTTGCATTTTCCGTAGATTTCGGTAGCGAAAATTTCAACGTTGGCGTCAACAAGCCCTGCTGGTAGTAAGCACATCTCTATAGGTTTTTAGAACTCAATGGATAGGTAGAGGTAAGCTCCTGCACTTGCTCCATGGCTCTGGCCAAAATGCTTTCGCGTTGCTTAATAATTGAAGAAGCAATGCTCTTGATTTTAGCCTCAAGGTCCTCGGAGCAAATTCGCACTAATCCTTCCCCACGCTTAACCTCAACCTTGCCGTTCACCACGGCTCCAACCACCACTGTAGACACCCCTACCAACTTCGCAATGTCCTTTATCGCACCATGGGGTAGCCTATCCTTCAACTTCACTTGTGCATCCATTTTTTTGAGTTATTATTTACTTTGTATATTGTTTTGAATTGCATTAACTTTGTTTAGTTGCTCATGATGGTTTTGCCTCATCGTAAGAGATTAGCGGTTTGTAGAAGCGCAATGCCTCTTCAGTGAACTTTTCTCTAGCGTATTTGCCAATTCCTGATTTCATGGCTGGTTTGTTTTGTTGTATTGTTTCTGCAAATATAAACAAACTTGTTTGTGTTTTGCAAACTATTTTGTGTTTATTTTTAAATTATTACATATTTTTTTATATATAGTTGATTAATAACACGTTGCAACAACATATATGTTTGTTTTTTTCTATTGCTGCCCAATATGGATGTCAGTATTTAGAACTTATTACAAACATTTTTGTGCAAAATATAAACCTATCAGTATGGTAAGTTTCTCCGAAATACTCTCAATCTTGATGGAAAAAAAAGGCATTAAAAACCCTACAGAGCTCGCGAAACTTCTGGGTTATTCTTCTTCTGAAAAGGTGCAAAGACTAATTCGAGACTCGGAAGCAAAACCATCTTTTCAAATAATTTTCGATATAATCACGGCCTTTCCGGATATTAACCCCGCATGGGTCGTTAAGGGGGTTGGAAACATATTCTTGACAAATGGAAAGGCCAACGGGGCTATTCCAAAAAGCGTAGATAAAGACTCAGTAACCACTGCTCCTCTCATTTCCCAGTATGCTCATGCTGGCTACATGAAGGGCTATGCTGATGAAGATTACCTGGAGGCTCAACCTATGTATGTGGCAAAGCGAAAATATAGCGGTGGAAAGTACATCGCCTTTGAGATACGTGGCGATAGTATGGACGATGGATCGAAAAGAGCCATTTGCCATGGTGATGTTGTCCTTGGAAGAGAGCTATACCGTCACTACTGGACAAGCAAGCTGCATGTTCCAATGGTTTTTATCATTGTCCACAAGCAGGATGGAATTGTAATTAAGGAGGTTGTTGACCATAATCTAGAAACTGGTATCATTACCTGTCACTCTTTCAACCCAGAATACGAAGATTTTAATGTTAACCTTGATGATGTGATGCAGCTTTTCTACATAAAGGAAATAAGCAGGGATGTTGAATAGTAAAATGTTTCTTATCTATGAAATCTTATAAACTGTGCAAAACAATGCTTTTTGCGTTTGCAATTATTGCTATGACTTATTGTAATAGTAAAAAGGTTGGAGACAATTATTTAGAAACACCGGAGGGAAGGCTTGATCTTGCGCAAAAATACATCAGTGAATCAATGCATATGGGTGCTGTTGCTTTTTTTAACGATGGAGTTTTAATGCTGGATAGCATAAAAATGCTTTACCCAAATTCTCCACAGGCGCTTGTTGCTGACTCTATTCTTCAAAAAAAGGACTCGCTGCTTGAAATTGTTAATCAGGCGTATAAAATTAATATAGTTAATAGATCAATTAAAGAACCGACCTTCAAGAAAGATGAAATTACAGTAGTTCTTTCAATTGATAACAATGGAATTAGAATTACAAATAAATCGACAAGAGAGTATACTGACGTTAGGTTAAAACTCAACGATAAATACAAGGTAGAAATTACAACTTTGTCAGGGTTGGAAGAAAAAAAAATTTACTACTCTGAATTTTCAGATAGTGATAATGAACGATTCAATCCAATTACTGAAGCAGTTAAGACAGTCTACATAGCAGGGGAATACCAAGGGGAAAAATACTGGGCATTTTTTAAAGCAAAGTAATATCATGGAAATTTTAGACAGGAAACAATTCTCAACGGCCCTTTTCAAGCAAGTAGGGATATCTGATTTAAGGGCTGATTCAAATGGATTTGTACATATTATTTCTCCTGAAATAGAAGAATTCATCGTTGTCAATAAGGATAAGACAGATGAAGAGTTTGTAAAACTTTTCATGGATAAATACGGGCCTATTCTAACCTACTTCACTCAGCGCAACAATAGCCGTAGGATAAAAACCATCACAACGATTGCCATTGTTTTCCTCATTCTAAATATCATTACGTTCATAATAGCCATTCTGCCACTACTAAAGGCTGCCAATGCCCACCCTTATTAAAATAGAGTTCCAGAACTCCTCCTCCAAGTTTTTCAAAGAGGCACTCCGGGTGGCCAAGCGCTTCCCCGGATTTGCCAAGGAGGGAAAGAATGGCCCTTATTCAGTGGAAATAGGGACAATAGATGAACTAATGACGGAGTGGAAGAATTTCAATCACCTGCATGTCCTTGTTTCTAACTGGACAAAAACAAAAATCTACTTCATGGACAACCCTGTCCTTCGAGTTGGCCAGCGAAACGATTTCTTTTACTATATCCAGGATATATACTACTGCTACAAGAACTACCTCCAAGACCCATATAAGCCCACCTACTGCAGCAGCGGAGATTGGAGCTGTAAGAAGTTAAGGGCCATTAACCGTCACATAAAAAAGTATGCCTGGGGCTTTGAGCACTACTACAAGTATGGCCACTTTATGAACAGCCAAACTTGGATAATTAATAAGGCTCAAATTAAGCAGATTTTAACCGATGAAGCCGAGGAAAGGTGTTTGGAAGCATGTCCTGTTTTTAGGATTGGAGAATTAGACCCTCTCATCGCTACTCTTCCCCATGAGATCCACCTCGACCCCGAGAATTGGGAAATTGGATTCGAGCGAGAATACACCGAGAAAGGATTTGTTTTGGTGCCAAAGACTATCTCTCATGTGGAAAAGGAATACCCTGAGATGGTCGACATGGATGCCTTTGATGTTCACCAATCGAACATAGAAATACCTGAAAACTTAACTAATGCAGAGGCTGATTCGTTAATAGATCAATTCTTTTTGCTCAAAAATAGAATGGAATAATGTTTGAAATTTTCAAGCACATCCTTGATTATTTTCGGGATGGTTCGATGTCAATATCTTCAAAAATTTATGGCTTTATAGCCATTATTCTGCTTTTTATTGCCATAGATCATTTTGTAGGATTCAGTTTTTACTTCTCAAAAGGGCAGAAAATAAGTCTTTTGAAAGAAATTGAGGAATTAAAAAGCATGAATATCCAAAATACAAAACTCATTTCTACTTTAAATCAGGATGAGAATGAAATCATTGAAAGGAAAAACATCGCCGTCAAGTTTCTTGAATTGTTTTCAAACGAAAGTATGGATTCTAAACCTAAGAGTGATTTGGGCACAATTCTTTGTCCACAATCGATTGATGGTTACCAACCAAATAATTCAGGCACAATCAAGAACCAATCTGATACAAGTCTCGTGTTTAAACCTTATACTATTCACCTTGGAAGTTTAGACTCATCAAAATACAACAGTAGCAATTTTATTAATAGTTCGCAATTACCAAATAATCAGAAAGTAATAACACAAACAAATGAAAAGCATCAGATTCAGCCAAAATTTAAGTCACGCTCCCAATTTTGGCATACTATTACATCTTCGTTTTTCTTGATTGTATTGATGGTAGGAACGTTTCTTGTACCATTTAACGAAAAGCAATTCAATTGGAGCACAATAGTTACCGTTATTTTTATGGTTGGAGCCTTAGCATTTTTCGTCTGGCTATTCCAATATGTATTAGGATTAATCCCAATTATTTTTAACAAACCATGGATTAATTATATTCTAAATTTCATAATTCAGTCATTTATTCTTCTATTTTTTGGCCTAATATTAACTTTTGGGAAAAAGAAAAGCAAACCATAAATCCAACCAAAACTCAACGATATGAAACGCCTAATAACTTTCATCTTTGCCATTCTGCTAAACCAGCGTCAACCCAGTCCAATTCGGCTACTAAAACCAATTCAAATAGTAACACCAATACAAATTCAGGTAGTCGGCAGATACAGACTGGGCCGAGGGGAGGGCAGTATTATATCAACAGCAGTGGAAAGAAAGTGTACGTAAAGAGAAAATAATAATCATGAACTTAGATCACAACAAATTGCTTAAAAAATTTCCGAACATCTATGCAGAATTGATAAAGCATCCATCGATGAATCTTGATTTGGCTGCGGAGAGTTATCTATATCAATATGGTGTTTCGGTAATACTTTAAACATTTAGGGGCAATTTTAAGTATAAGATAGATGTTAGTGAAGATGCAAAACTTAGAATTGAACCATTTATTTCAAAACGTGGTTATGCATTCCCAGAGGAGGCTAGAGAAAAAGGAACCTTAGCAGTTTTTGAAGTAATAGAAAATCAATTGCCCTTTATCTAACAGGAAACATCAATAAAAAAAGCGAGAGAAGAACGTTTAAATGTTCTCTGATGTAATTTTTATTATTTAGAATTGCTACAAATTACTAGGTTTTTAAACAAAAAGCTTATAATTGTAAATATATGATGTTACTGTATATCTAAACAATATATATATTTGTGCTGTTACTGACAATAACATTTCACTAACAAACCGATAACAAACCAACTACGACCGAGATGGGATATAATGTAGAAAAGTCGAAAAAAGGAGACAAGAAAGCGAAGAGCGCTAATAGCGTTAAAGTCTCGTTTAAACGATTAACTGCACTGGATTTAGAAAAGAGAAGAAGTAGTGCATATAAGTATGTTATCTAATCTTCCCTTTTACTATCCATTTAAATCAGTATTTGTAAAAAAAAGTCCGCATGGTGATTTATGCACCTTGCGGACTTTTCGTTTTACCACTCCTAAGAAAAATATTTATATAGTTAGAATAGAAGAATACAAGTTACACACCTTCATGTTAAAATTTCATCTTGCGAAACACAAGAATAATAAGTATAAGTATAACATTACAACTAACTTTAACGAAACTAGAGGAATACTTTACACTTGTATCGCTATTATGCACTCAATACTTATTGATAGCAAATTAGCTTCTTTCGGATTTATTGGAGCTCAGACTATATTTACCGACACAGACTCTATTCATCGTGTAAAACTTAAGCGATGCAAGGAATACATTAAGGTACAAAACACGATTAAGGAACCTATGCAAAACAATAGTAGATTTCGAGTTTACCAAGGAATCGTATCCTATTTTGTTAGAGAAGTTAATTTTGTTCATCTTGTTGACGAAAATAACAGTGCATATATCCTACTAAATAAGGCTCATCAACTTGAACTACCAAATTTAGAAGACTTAGTTTCAGAGATGTTTGAAAGGAACTTTGCCCCATTAGGCGTTTGAACGTTATAGTGTCAACTCAGCGCTCCTCATAACGCTATTAGGCTGCAGTCCCAACGACTTCAGGTAGATCATTGTGATTTGGAGACTATGGTGTCTAAGTTGCTGCATTATAGGGTATGGATCCTTTACCACATTATAGTAGTCTACCACCCCAGTGTGTTTCCACGAGTAAAGGGTTTTTTCCTTTCCGATATTCAGCTGGTCCAGTAACTCCCTATGCTTTCGAGTAATGTAATCAGGCCGTACTAATTGTTTTGGACCAGGTTTAAGGTATAAGCTGAATATGTAGTAATCCGAAGGAAACCTTTCAAGATGCATTTCTTTTAGCACTGGTTCAAATCCGGTAGGGATGGCAACACTTTCCTGTTTTCGGTTCTTAGTATCCTCGGAATTCAAAATAATGGTTTTGTTCACCCAATCGATATCCCCGACTTTTATCCGTATCAATTCAGAGCGACGAATAAAGCAATGATACATGAACTGAACGAAATAGTATATCCGAATATCTTCTTGCCTTAAAAGTGCGGCAATAGCCCTTTTCTCTTGCTCGTCGAAGGCAATATTCTTCCCTACATCGTGCTTCTGCTTTTTTATTCCGGTAAATGGGTTTTTCTGGATAATCTCACGGTCGAGCATTACTGAAAAGAATCCATGCAGGTAGCTCATTTGGCTGTTAACCGTTTTTCCTGAGTTTCCGCGCTCAACCATCAGGTAGTCGAGGTAATTACGAGCATGGAGGATGGTAAATGAACCTGGCAACATTGTCCTTTTCCCCGTCTTAATTAGCCAAGCCTTGAACATCCTAATACTGTCGTAGTAGTTGCGAATGCTTTTTTTCTTAAGTGTAGACTTCTTTAACTCAAGAATGTAGTCGAGGACCTCACAAAGAGGGGATAGGTGAGCATCTTCGTGAGTTTCCTTCCGGTCTGAAAAGGGATTCCATCCGCTGTCGAGCATATCCCATAGGGCCTCCTTCAGCGAGTTTGCCTCGCGTAGCCGCTCCTTTTTGGTGCTTAACTTATTGATATCTCCCCGATACTGAAACTGTTTCGTTTGTCCGGAGGCTTGGTCTGAAAAGCGAAAAGCCACGAACCAGCTTTTGGCCAGATCGTGGTTTTCAGGATAAATTTTTGGTTCTGTAAAATCGTTTTTCATGGTTGCTAGGTGATTGAGGTTTTGATTGAACCTAGCAGTTTTTGCTGGGGAGCATACTGAAAAACAACACTTTAAAGAACATTGGTACCCAGGACGAGACTCGAACTCACACACCATTACTGGCACTACCACCTCAAAGTAGCGTGTCTACCAATTCCACCACCTGGGCATTTTAACTTGAGGTAAGAACGTAACGCATTACTGCGTTTTGTGGGTGCAAATATACAATAGTTTTGAGTTGTGGCAAGGGGGTGATGGAAAAAAAATAGGAAAAAATGAAGTTAGTGGGAGTTAAGCGAAGTTAAAGGAAGGTATCCAAATTTTGTGAGGCAATCCGGAAATTCTTATCTCCCTTTTGCGTTCCTGTAGCTCAGTAAGGTAGTTCATGAAACTGCCTCTCTTGAAACGCTCATCATTCAATGCAAAGCCTCATACAATACACTGTTTAAGCCTTTAGTGGCCCAAATACACAATTGTGTAACCTGTTGCTTTTTTACCCAATGATCAATTGAAATAATTACATCAAGGTTCTAAAGGTTTAAATCGTAAGATTTACCATCGTTGGCATTTGTCCGAAAATCCCTGAAAACTGAATTTTCTTCCAGTTAACCTTCATTGAAAATATTGCTAATATGCTCAGTTATTGTGCGTTTATTTTTATTGAAAAGCATCCCCATTTGAGCATGACCAAAAGCATTTTTAAATATGGCCTAACTATCATTGCAAGCATGTCGTTAAGCTCATATTATCAAACTTATATCGAAAGATTTAAATTTTTTTCATGTACTTAAGTTTTTCTAACTTAATTATTGAAGAATTCACTTTACCCTTTTGGACTTTTTACCGGTACAAGATGAGATAAAATTTCTTCCTACAGTTTATTTACGCACAAGCCATTTTTTTATCCCATTTAGTTTTTCAACCCAATCGGTGGGATATAACGTCTTAAGCGCTTTTTCGAATAAGCTTCCATTATTGTATAGCTCAGTTGCAAGAAACCATGTTGTTTTTTCAAAATCTTTCTGACCTATAATATTTTCATCCTTAATGGTAAAAACAGTGTTGAGTGTTTTGTTAACAACGCTGATGTATAATTTTTCTTTTGACCTAAAATAGTAATGAACAGCTGATTTATTAACACCTGCCTGAATTGCAATTTGCTTGAGCGTTGCTCCATGATACCCGAATAAAAGAAAGATATCGCAGGCTGTTTGTAATATCTTATATTCTGTATTAAATTTATCAGACATGAGTTTTAACTATTTCTTGGGATTTTTATACCATTCTTAATTACAAAGAGGTTAGAACCTTAATGTTTCGGTCATAATTCCAAAACGAATAATATTTAACTGATGGTTGAAATAGATGTTGTAATAGTCCATGCCATGGTACAGTTGAACAAAGAGCCCAATATCTTCGAAAAATTGTGGATGATAAAAAAAAGTAAACATTAGGTTAAGCCTATTTAAATACCAGCCATTCCAATTGTTTACTTCTCCAAACAACCAGGTAGCTTCTGCATTGAATGAGATTCTAGTTTTACCCTTACTACTCTGATTATCTAAGACAGGTAGTTTGAACACAGAAAATGTATTATGCCACCGGATAACACTGTATTTTCCTTTGAGTTCTTTATCCGACCAACTTTCTGGATGAACCTCAATTGATGTTTTAAAGAATTGATGAGCATTGAGGTAATTAACGAAATTGGTTTTAATTATGCCAACTTCAAAATAGTTAGTTGAAAAGTTTCCTGATTTCAAATTCACCTCACCATTTTCAAGATAGAAGTCTCCATCCTGACCGTTCGAATGATGTCCAAGACGACCAAACAACCTTAATTTTTCAACATTTTCGTTGCCTGTTAAATGATAATAGACTGTAATTTGTGGCATATAACTCGGTGTGCGAACAGGAAATGATTTCTCCCGATACATTCGGATAATGATTTGAGGTGTCAGAACGCCTATCAATCTGGAACTCTTACTTTCCCTAATGTAGAAATTGGGAATCAAATTTGCTTCAAACCAAAGTGGTTCAATATTTCCGACATCTATTGGAAAAGTGATATAGCTGTTACCTTGATTTACTTCAGCAATGGTAGTTAACCCAATAGGTGTTATTGAATCGCTAACTCCTTGCCCCACGCAAAAAACAGGATATGTTAAGGCAAAAATGAATAGAGCAAAACATTTTCTCATATTACTTTCTTTTAACGGTAAATTGCAACGCCAAATCCTAACTCAATTATGTCAGTTATTGGAATGGATGAATTTCCAAATTTGCTTGCCAGATATAAGCCGCGAGTTCCAATTCTCGTATAAAATGCAGTTCCTGAAGAAGGCGTTTTGTTTGCCAATAGTTTTGTTCTAATCTCCCCACCAATAAATATTCCGGAATTTCTTCCTGGCGACCACCAGTAATACTCTTTAGGATAATGAGGTGGTAATTTTATCCAGTATTCACTACCGAACGTATGATGAATGAACCAGCCCACATTCAAAGGCACCAACTCAATGTTTTTATTGACTTTATACCGCAACAATTTTACTGTTAATTGTAAGCTTACACTATGCAAATCATCGGTGGAAACAAACTCCGGCACATAACCATAAAAATAAGATACCTCCAACTTTTGGTTAAAGAAGGTGTAACCAACACCCATAGACAAAAATCCTATACCCCCTGCAAATTGCATTTTCACATAATCAGGTAGAAAATCCCAGTGTTTAGTTGAATCATTACTATGCGAAAACTGACCGTAAGTATCTCCATTACCTAGCAGAAACAAGCTGCTTAACAACAATACTTTAAAACTCAACAGTTTCAACATAATAGTTGCTATTGAAGATATTAATCACGTTGTATTTATTGTACTCCACTCCATAAACATTTATGTAAGTAACAGTCCCATCAAATGGGTTATAAATTTCATAATTATGGAGATGCCCATGGACTGTAAATAACACATTATCATACAGTGATATTGTCTGATAAAACGGTTCGACTAACCTTGCATCAAAACCATCATCCTCTGGCGGTACATGGAATACAACAACGGCATTAGAGAAATTATTGGATGGTTTCAATTGCTCGTTGAGCCATTGAATATCAGGAACATTTCCGTTGTTTTTAAACTCGAGACTATTTGTATTTATAAAAACGAATTTAACATTACCGTAAATAAAACTAAAGTCAAACGCACCAAACATTTCTTTATAAGCATTTGAGCCATTGCCTACTAAATCATGATTTCCAATGGTAACAAAATAAGGCATCCTTAATTTCAGCAAAATTGAATTACCCCACAAGTATTGTTTTGGCAGACCAAAATCGGCAATATCACCAACATGTATTACGAAATCGATAGATGAATTTTTGTTAACGCTTGCAACAAATTTTTCCATTTCATCGAAATAATTATGGGTATCACCCGTAAAGGCAATTGTAATCGTATCATCATTCTGCCCATCACCCAATTTCACGATATTCTTAGAATTCACATCTCTGTTTTCTTTGCTAAAATGGATTACGTATGGTGAATAGTCAAACAAATTTTCACATGCAATATTTATTATAATGCAAGTAAAAAATATTATAGTAAAACTAATTGCCTTCATGTCAATCTAGTAACTTAAATTATTAATTCATTAAAAGCAATACTGAAATTAAAAAGTTACAGTTTCATGAACAGATCCATAAGGTGCGATAAAGATTCAATTCCAAATCATAGCCCACATTATTTTACTCAAAAACCACTCAACGAGCCTCGTCACACATTCTATAAATAAATAATTTTAACGATGATACATTTATCCTTATTCACAATGAAAGAAGCTTTTTTAAACGAGGGAATATTAGCCAAACCAATGGATTGATAATTGGAGAAACCAATGCCCTCCTTTGGTAAGATTATTCCCTTTTTGATTTTACCATCACCATCTTCATCGTGAAGAATACTTACAGCATATTTCCCTTCTGGCAAGTTTTTAAATACTACGAATGATGATCCATTGGCAATTTTTCCTATAAGTTTTTCAAGATACTTTTCAAAGTGTTCGTCAGGAAATGCATCTTCTCGATTGTATAACGCAAAGATTACATCTCCTTTAGCATTGCGCAACCCATTGACCTCAACAGTTAACGAAAAGGTCTCCTTTGTTGAATTGCTATAGGAAGAGAAAATAGCAATTGTAACGAGTGAAGTAAAAAGTAAGGTTAACTGTCTCAACTTATATCTCCTTTCTTTTTGCAATCTTTTCCTTGATTGAGTCAACAATATCGTAAACCATTGGTACTACGTATACCGTTAAAATCATCGACGACAGCAACCCACCGATAATTACCCAGGCCAAACCGTTTTTCCATTCGCTGGCAGTGCCTTTAGCCAATGCAATGGGTAACATTCCAATTGCCATAGCTAGAGTAGTCATTAAAATGGGACGCATACGCTCCTTCCCAGCGATGATCAATGCCTCTTTGTAATGCTTGCCCTGAGCTTTTATCTGGTTGGTAAAATCCACAATCAGGATGGCATTCTTTGTAACCAACCCCATGAGCATAATCAATCCGAGTTGTGCAAATAGTGTTAAATCATTTAACGATAAGTTTAGTGCAAGGAAGGCTCCAATAATTGCCATCGGTATGGCAAATAGTGCCACGAACGGATAAATAAAGCTGTCATAAAGGGCTATCATTATCAGGTAAATCAGGATAAATGAAATTAAAAGAACCGAGGCTAAAGCCCCAAAACTCTCATTTTGTGTTTTGATATCTGCCCCCCATGTTAATTTAACACCTTCGGGTAATGGTTTGCTTTTTAGAAAGGTTATTACATCATCGGCTAAAGTACCCGAGGGTCTCCCAAAGGATTCGGAGGTTAAGGTTACAGAAGGCTGTCGGTCTAATCTTTCAAGGAGCGATGGAGAATTGTCTTGTCTAACGTCTGCAAATTGAGCTACCTCTATAGGCATGTTCATTTGGTTAACGACGGTAAGATGCTTTACATCTTCATAATTTTTTCTGTCAAAGTCATCCAACCAAATTCTTACCGGATATTCAGTCGCGTTTTCAGTCAAAGTTGCATCGTCGTTACCTGTAAAGGCTGTTCTTAAATTTAGCCCAACATAGGCAGTATTTAAACCTAAACGCTGCATTTTATCTTTATCCGGAATTACTTTGTATTCAGGACTGCCAGCTTCAACTGACAATCGAACATTATCTGCTCCAGGTATTTTTTCAATCGCCGATTTCAGCTCATTTCCCGTTTGCATGACTAATACAAGATTACTACCGCTTAACGTTATCTTGATAGGAGCCTGCTTGGGCAGTAAGCCTAAAACTGCCATCGAAAAGTTAACACCCGAAAACTCTTTATTCAGCTCCTTTCGAAGTAATTTCATGAATGGCTCGGTTTTGATGTGTCGATCCGTTTCAGGCTTTAGCTGAATCGTAAACTCAGATATATTGGCTGAGCCAACCCCTAAACTTCCAATACCAGTACTTGGGCCACCAATATTGCTGAAAAGAGTTGACACTTCAGGTTGTTGACGAATAAAATTTTCTATCTGCCGAGTTCTAATATTATTCTCCTGAACGGTTGTTGTTTTATCATATTCCAGATTCAGCCGGAATTTGCCCTGATCCCCAGTTGACATCATTTCCTTACCTATGATTCCCTGTTTCATTATCACGCCAGTCATTAACAGCAAAACAAGCACAATCCCAGTAAAGATGAGTTTATGGCTAAGCACCCATTCTAGTTGACGGCCATACCAGTCGATGAATACCGTTAATTGCTTTTCGAACCAAAGCAGGAATCGGTTTACAATATTTGTAGGTTGAAGATTCTCCTTTTTTCCAATACGTGAGGCCAACCAGGGTACCAGAGTAAAACCAACCAATAAGCTGGTAAGCGTGGACGTGATTACCACAATTGAAAACTGTTTTAGCATATCGGCCACAAATACCTGTAAAAACAGAATGGGTAAGAATACAACCACGTCAACTAGGGTGATTGATATAGCAGAGAACCCAATTTCCATACGCCCCTCTAATGCCGCACTCCGTTTATCTTTGCCCATATCCAGATGCCGCTGAATATTTTCCAAAATTACAATAGCATCATCAACCAGTATCCCGATAATGAGCGACATAGCCAGTAAGGTCATCAGATTTAGAGTGAATCCCATCAGCCACATCACGGCAAACGCGGTGATTAATGAGGTTGGGATTGCAACTAATACAATCAAAGAGTTCCGGTAACTTCTTAAAAACAGAAACATGACCAATGAAACTAAGATAACCGCTAAAATCAGGTCATCAACCACCGAATTTACGGCTGAAATAGTTAGATCTGTAGAATCATCTACAACTGTAAACTTCACTCCATCTTTTGCGTTGTCACTTTCAATTTGAGTGAGTTTTGCATGAACTAATTTGGAAACTTCTACGGCATTGGCATCACCTTGTTTTTTCAGCAACAGACCAATTCCGTTCACTCCATTATATCGACTTACGGAACTTTCCTCCTTAACGCCATCAATTACAGTTGCTACATCCTTTACATAGACCGACACTCCTGGTGCAGGCAAAGCTATCTGGACATTTCTTATATCACTTAATGTGACAAACTTACCAATTAGCCTAACGGAGTTACTCTCTTTATTGGATTGCACTTTGCCAGCGGGTAAATCTATTCCTGAGCGATTAATCGCCTCAACAACCTGGGAAAGTGATACCTTATACAGTTTGAGTTTGTTTTGATCGACCTTTACCTGAATTTCCCGTTCTTCTCCTCCAATTATAGTAATTTCTGCTACCCCTTTCAGCTGCTGAATTTGCGGGAGAAAATCATCCACCATTTTTTGATAAAACACAGTCGATGGCAAATTACTAGTCGCACTGATTGAAATTATTGGCAAATCATTAGGAGAAACCTTACTCATAACCGGACTCAAAATGCCCGTTGGAAGATCTTTGCGAATGTTGTCGATATAGCGCTGTGCATCCTGCATGGCTTTATCCACATTTGTTCCATATTTCAGGTTGGCAATAATAATGGAGGCATTGGGCATTGATTTTGTCTCCAGATAATCAACTCCTTCGAGGTTGGATAGTGCATCTTCTATTTTTCTGGAAACAGATGTTTCCACCTCATTAGGCTCAGCACCGGGATACATCGTTTTTATTACAACTACAGGCTGGTTGAAGTCAGGTAAGAGTTCATATCCAAGGTTTTTATACCCGATGATTCCCAATAAGGTAAACACGCTGAAAAGAACGATGATCAGCGAAGGTCGATTGATTGATATTTTTGTAATATTCATGGTTATTTCTTGCTAATAAATACATTTGCCCCGTCAAAAAGGTTAATAAATCCGTTAGTTACGATTGTGTCTCCTTTGCTTAAACCACTTGAAATCACTACATTGTTTTGATACCTAGATGAAATGGTGACATTTTGAAGGGTTGTTTTCCAATTCTTCACTTTATAAACCTGTGGTTGAAGGTTGGTTCCAACAATAGAGGAAGCAGGAATGGCGATATGTATTTTACTAGTATCGTTTTTAAATTCTACGTTGCCAAACATCCCTGATTTGATTGTTAAATTTATGGTGTTGCGAACTGAAAACTGCACTGGAAAACTATTTCCTATGTTGGCTTTACTTCCAATCAAAATAACTTTTCCCGACAGCATGGATTGCGGATACGCATCTGCATATAATGAATAACGTTGATCTATTTTGAAATGATCAATCTCCTGCTCAGGTACATTTATCGTAAACTTTAGCATCGAAATATCTGTAATTTGTAGCAATGGTATGCCAGGAGAAGCAAAAGCACCTTCCTCTGTCAACTTTGCGGTAATAATTCCACTAAATGGTGCAACGATGGTTGTTTTATTGATCTGTTCAAGGAGAGTGGCCTTTTGAACTTTAGCCGATTTTAAAGCCAACTCTGTCTTTTCCAGCTGAACACCTTGAATTGCATCAGCATTGGCAAGAATAGTATAGCGATTTACATCAGTTTCCAATCCTTCTATCTGAATTTCAACGGTTTGTAATTGTAATTTCAGCAAGGAGTTATCCAATTGAATTAAAGGTTGGCCCTTCTTAACAGTGCTTCCGAGGTCCACCAGAACTTTATTAATCTTGCCCTGAACCTCGGCACTTACCTTTGTTTCTTTATTTGGTTCAAAGGTTCCGATATAAGAAATATCGTTTTTAATACTCTCCTGTTTTATGATAAGGACCTGAACATTGAGGGCTTGCTCCTTATTGTAATGGAAAACTCTGTTTAACGTGGTTTCTTTATTGCTTTTCAGTCGTATTACCGTTATAGTGATTAACGCTAGTCCTGCAACTATGTAAATTATCTTTTTCATGATTTTCATTCTTATTTGCTAGTGATACTGATGTTTCCTGTCAATTTTTTTAACTCTAAGTCCGCTTTCAAATAATCAATGATGGCGGACAAGTAAGTTTGTTGTGCCTCACGCAAAGCATTGTCGGCTAAAAGCACATCGGTTAATGATGATGTGCCCTCCTTTTGCTGCAAGAGTGTTTGTGCGTAAATGGTTTGTGCCAGAGAAATCTGAGCCTGAGTTGTTTCTACAGATTTTTGGGCAACCATCTTCTGCTGACTTGCATTATCAATTTGCATATTGTTTTGCTCATTGGCTAGGTTCAGCTGTAGTTCGCAATTTTGTAATTCTATTCTCTTTTGATTGATTTTTCGCTTGGTAACAGTTCCATTAAACAAAGGGTAGGATATTTGCATACCGGCAAAGCCAATCGGGTAAAATTTAAGGAAATCGTTGGGTTTCTTATCATAGCCATAGCCCGTTTGTCCATAGGTTCCATATATCGATATGGTAGGTAGTCGTGAGTATTTTAAGGTTTTCAGCTCAGAGGTTACTAATCGTTTCTGAGTTTCGGCGATACGGATATCTACAGTTGATGAACTAATATATTCCTCTCCACTTTGAAAATGGATGTTTTCATCAATTTGAATTACCCGATTAAAGGGAATGCCCATGTTGAATTTCAAGGCATTCAGCACTTGCTCATATTTACTTCGAGTAAGCTCTCTTTGTGTGTATAGCTGCGCCAGCTGTAGTTGAACCTTGCTTACATCAGTACCTTTTGCGAGAAGTTGATCTTTGAGCAATTGAACATTCTGTAATAGTTTAGAGGTGTTGACAAGGTTGCTGTCGGTAAAATCCAACTGATTAAATAAAATCTGAGCATTATAGTATAGGATCGATACATCAAAATAGACCTGTTCCTGCGTTCTTTCGTATTGCAGCTCACTCAATTCTGAAGCAATTTTTGTAGCTTTTATTGCCCCATAAACCTGCGAGCTATACAAGGGCATTGATAGCTGTAAGGTGGTATTTATATTATGGGGGACACCAAATTGTGCTTCCTTAAACGTGCCGGGAGTGCCGCCGAAAACCGATGCAGGCATTAATTGGTAAGGTTGGTCGGTGTAGTATTTATAATCGGCAATGGCATTAACCTTGGGAATTAGATTGGCAGTGGCTTCCTTGTGCTTTTGTATACCTATTAATATGCCATTTCGACCAATCTCCAAATTTTTATTATTTACCAAAGCAGAATCGATACACTGCTGCAAGGTCCAAACCTGAGCATTACTGGCCGTAGAAAACGTGAGTGCAACAAGAGTTGATACCAAAAATATATGTTTGTGAATATTAACTAACATGATATTTAAATTTTTTTAGTTCTTCCTTTAGTAACGCTATAATAGGATAAGATCATAAAAGTTATGGTTAGCACTGTTCTGAAGGTCATAGCACCAATGGTTTTAGTCTCATATAGTCCTCCTGAGTATATGTGTATGAATAACCCAATAAACGCCATAATGAGCGCAGTTGCTGAAATTCCCAAAATTAAGGTTGTCCATTTTTTAGCTCTAATGAATCCGTAAGCAGCAATAATGTATAGGATACTACACAAGAAGTTTGCCCATACCACCAATAAAACATAGTTGCCTTCATTTGCTCTGATACCGAATAAATCAAATATTACAGAGCTACTTAGGAATAGTGTAAGCAAGCCAAAGGCGCTTAGCACTATTGCAATTATGTACCGTAGAGTATTATTCATCGCTATCTGTTTTTAATAATTGTAAGCAGTGAATGGATCAAATTGTCTCCGTTTCGAGTAATGTCAAATTCAAAATTTGCAACCATCCATTTAAACATTTGAAGCTTGAAAGCACCCATTACAATATGCATAAGTTCCTCTGTTGTAATGGCGTTTGTAAATATTCCTTTTTGTTGCCCATCCATAATTATCGGCATCAAGTGCTTCATTTTTACATTCATTAGTTTCATCAGAATTTCGTTGATACGCTGGCTTTCTTCCATTAGACCATCGGAGAAAACAGCAACAACAAAATGAGGATTCTGCTTAAAGAACTTGATTTGCTCTCTAAATAATGTCTTGAAGTTTTCCTCAGGGTCCGACATCCAAGCCATATTCGTCAATCGTTTCTCTATATTGTCCGACAAATAATTAAGCATTGCAATAATAATCTCCTCCTTGCTAGTGAAGTGGCGGTAAATTGCACTTTCAGAAAACTGCATCTCTTTGGCCAGGTTCTTGATTGTAAAACCACTTAACCCTGAAGAGGTCAATATCTTACTGGCTGCTTCAATAATCTCAAGTTGCCGGGGAGTAATCTCCATCTTAAATAATTTTATATGTTGCTATTTTTTTCTATACAATCTAGTGTGCCCTGTTTAAACTTGAGGGATTAGGAGCTTTTACAACAAGAATTAGAGCAGGTTCTTTTGAATCATTGCTAATGTAATGTACAATATTCTTAGGGCTTTCTATTAGCGCAGTAGCTCCACATACTTCACTTTCATCACCAATATGGATGGTTGGCAACCCATCAACAATAAAAAAGAAAACATCAACAGGTGTCTTGTGAGGTTTCAAACTCTCGCCAGGTTTTAAGGTCATAAGCGTTGCCTGTGCCGATTCTTTGTTATACAAATCCCTTACATCAATCATGTGTGGGTTGTCCTTTTTCGGTTGTTCCTGATATTTTGTAATTTTCATATCTCAATAAATTAAGGGTTCAGAAAATAAGTTAGTGAATATTCGCTTACAAAGATAAAGCATAACTGTTCGCAAATGCAAATATTATGGATAAATAATGAATATTTTTTGACAAATGGCCTTTTCGGATCGATGTAAATTGTTGCTATTTGCACTTAAATTGATACGACATTATTCAGTGTTCTAGGTATATATTAAAGGAGTATGTCGATAGTTAGAATAGATCCCCCCATAATGTCTGTACGAGTTATCTGTTTATTGATCCTACCTTATATTCCAGATTACTGTAGAACAAAATATTTGCGTTGCGAAGACGCTTCTCACAGAAAAACGGCCAATTTTTCACTGAACAGTGAAGCCAGAAAGCGAACGCATCTAGCAAAGGTGTGCTCCTGTCGCTTTGTTAACCTGTTTAAGTTGCTACCCTTAAAATTAGACTCGGTAAAATTGGAATTAAATTGGATACAATGGAACAAACCCCATAACGCAAAAACGCCCCGTAAACCATTTAGTTTACAAGGCGTTACCTCTGGTGCCCAAAACAGGACTCGAACCTGCACATAATTGCTTATACTAGTCCCTGAAACTAGCGCGTCTACCAATTCCGCCATTTGGGCTTGCGAGAGTGCAAAAGTATAAAATTTCCCGAATTGCCAATA
>Ga0183097_10531_pt1 | contig 64988 bp, 64 predicted proteins | sample BioMet8_FD_128883 | JGI IMG/M metagenome (GOLD analysis project Ga0183097, IMG submission 128883) | Microbial communities from bioreactor (seeded with sewage sludge) at Lawrence Berkeley National Lab, California, USA - Biofuel... | ecosystem: Engineered > Bioreactor > Anaerobic > Unclassified ... | reverse complement strand
TCCTTGCGAGCAAGGAGCAAAGCGACGTAGCAAGCAAATGGAACTGGCCATGTGATAGCTGTCCACAAAGCGTAGCTGAGTGGAAACAGCGAACCACTGCACCGGAGCCCGTGGCAATAAACTGCGAACGATATAAGCAGTATATCTTAAGCTATACCTCGGCAAAAGCTGAACCGCTAACTCTAGGGTATTGGATTTAGCCTTGCCGTTCTTAGTTAAAATTGTGAAAGAGGAGGAAATGTGCAATGAAGGTAGGATTTATTGGTTTAGGCATCATGGGCAAGCCCATGGCAAAAAATATTATAAAAGCAGGTTATGAGGTGGTTGTTACCACCCATAAGAAAGCCGTTGTTGATGAAATGGTAGCAGCCGGGGCTCAGGGAGCAGCTAACGGAAAAGAAGTAGCATCCCAATGCGATGTAGTCATCACCATGCTGCCCAACTCTCCCAACGTAAGAGACGCAGTTCTGGGCAAGGATGGCGTCCTGGAAGGTGCCAAGGCAGGATTGGTTCTCATAGATATGAGTTCTATTGACCCGGTGGAAAGCAGAAAGATTGGCGAAGCCCTTGCAGCCAAAGGCGTAGAAATGCTGGACGCTCCGGTTTCCGGCGGCGAGCCCAAGGCCGTGGACGGAACCCTGTCCGTGATGGTGGGAGGCAAGAAGGACCTGTTTGATAAGTATGCACCTTTGCTGAAGACCATGGCAGGCAGCGTAGTATACGTAGGCGAACTGGGCAGCGGCAACGTAGCAAAGCTGGCTAACCAAATCGTAGTAGCCTGCAATATTGCGGCCGTGGCAGAAGCCTTGACCTTCGCTAAAAAAGCAGGGACCGATCCTAAGCTGGTTTTCGAAGCTATTAAGGGAGGCCTGGCAGGCTCAACTGTCATGAACGCCAAGGCTCCTATGATGCTGGAACGTAATTTCAAACCTGGTTTCCGTATTGAACTGCACATAAAGGATTTGAACAATGCCTTAAATGCTGCCCATGCCATCAGCGCCCCTGTTCCCTTAACAGGACAAGTGATGGAAATGATGCAGGTACTGAAGGCTGACGAGCATCAAAAAGAGGATCACTCTTCTCTGGTTAAATTCTATGAGAAGATGTCTAATGTTGAGCTCTAATTTTTGTATAGAAAACGAGGAAATTTGACTATGGAAGTTAAAAAGGGTGGAGTTGTATCTGCCTTGCTGGCAGGTGTTCCTATTCCTAAAATGTTTAAGGCTAAGCAAATATTTCCCAGGCCTTGCATTACTGCCCAAGATATTCCTGCGGCTGTAAAGGCAGAGATGAGCAAGGACAGGGTAGCAGACCTGATTAAACCGGGTATGAATATTGCTATTACTTCCGGTAGCCGTGGTATTGCCAATATAGATATTATTACCAAGGCCATCGTAGATTTTGTGAAGACTAAAGGCGCTAAGCCTTTTATCGTCCCGGCTATGGGTAGCCACGGTGGTGCTACAGCAGAAGGTCAAACCGAAATTTTGGCAAGCTACAACATTACGGAAGAAACTATGGGCTGTCCTATTCATTCCAATATGGCTACGGTAAAGCTTGGCACTTCTGAGCTGGGCAAGCCTGTCTATATGGATAAAAATGCTTATGAGTCAGATGGTATTATTGTGGCTTGCCGCGTTAAACCTCATAATGCTTTTCGCGGTCCTTACGAAAGTGGTTTCTGCAAAATGATGGTAGTGGGGCTGGGCAAACAGCCTGGCGCGGAATCGGTTCACAGCGATGGTATGGGTGTTATTGCCGAGAACTTGCCTGCCAATGCAAAGGTTTGCTTGGCAAAGGGACCTATTCTTATGGGCTTGGCCACTATTGAAAACGCTTATGATGAAACTGCTAAAATAGTGGCAGTGCATAGGGATGACATTTTGGCACAGGAGCCCGGACTTTTAAAAGAGGCTTTTGCCAATATGCCCAAGCTGCTTATGGCAGAGTCAGATGTGCTGATTGTTGATGAGATTGGTAAAAATTACAGCGGTACAGGTGTGGACCCTAATATTACAGGAACTTTTTCCACGGAATTTGCTCATGGTGGATTGAAAGTGCAGCGCACCTGTTTCCTGAACCTTTCTGAAAAATCCCATGGTAATGCGCTGGGCATTGGTTTAGCCAGCTCTATTACCAAGAAAATTTTCGATGCTATTGACCCGGCGGCTATGTATCCCAATATTGTGACGAATACCGTTATTAAATCAGGTATTATTCCCATTGTTATGTCTACCGATAAGGAAAGCATTCAGTTCTGTATCAGAAGCCTGAATGGTGTGGATAAGGAGCACGTAAGAGTAGTTCGAATTCACAACAGTCTGCATATTGGTGATATTATGATGTCGGAGGAATATTACCGGGATGTACTTGCCGGTAAATACCAAGGGCTGACGGCTGAAAGTGAACCGGAAGCGCTCTGCTTTGATAGTGAAGACAATTTGATTACTGCATTTTAAACAAAAAAGAGATTCTCTTTTCAGAGAATCTCTTTTTTTATCAGGTATTGACCCAATATTCTTTAGCGTATTGAATGAATAACATGGCTGCTTTGCTAAGCATGGCACCCTTCGGGTAAGTTACCATAACATCCCAGGTTAAGGGAGTAGGGAAGCTGTAGTATTTAATTCCGCAGTTTCGATAATGCTGAGTGGCATAAAGAGGTACAATACCGCAACAAATACCGGCCTTTACCATTTCCATGATGGTGGAATTATTGGCAGTATCAAACAGGATATTGGGAACAAATTGCTCCCGTCTGAAAATCTGGTTTAAAGTTTTTCTAAGAGTAGATTCCTTATGCATAAGAATAAAAGGTTCATCTTTTAAAGCGGCAAAAGAAAGAATATTACGACCGTTTTCCTTGACGGCATATTTATTGACATCGTGGCTGCCTGGCACAGCAATAAAGATTTCCTCAGTATACAGATTCAGATATTCATCATCGGTGCGTTGGTTGGGGAAAAGGGTAACGAAAGCCAAGTCTAAATCGCCTTCGGCGATGAGAGGCTGTAATTTGGCTACGCTCATTTCTCTGGGCTCAACAATGGTATTGGGATAGTTTTTGTGGAAAATGGGGTATACGTTGGTAAACATATCAGGACCACGTCCCGGCGTAAAGCCAACGATAATATGCCCCTTGTTGCTATCCGTTAAATCTGCAATGCGACTATAAGTACGTTGCTTGACACGGATAATGTCTTTGGCACCTTCCAGGTAAATTTCACCTGCCTTGGTAGGTGTTAAATTGGTTTTGGAACGTTTAAACAGAGTAGTGCCTAGCTCATGCTCCAGCTTTAAAAGTTGCTGATTCAGGGCAGATTGAGTCAAAAACAGCTTTTCTGCTGCTCTGGTGATGTTTTTTTCCTCTGCAATTTTAATTATATGCTCAATTTGCCACAAATCCATAAAAAAAGCCTCCTGAAAACAGCTAAACCCTTAATTAAACTAAGTGTTGTAACGCTAATTATTAAGTTTACTTCTTTATTATAAGGCAATATAATTGATTTATCAAGAAACCTGAAAATTATAACAATTCCAAACAATTTTACAAGGGGGTAAAAACATGTTAAAGAAATTGGTGTGTGCAAGCTTGGCAGCAGTTATGATGCTGACCTTGACTGCTTGCGGTGGTGGACAAAAAAAGGCTGACGATAAATCAAAGGCAGCTGCAGGTGGGGTAAAATGGCCTAAGAACGTACAAATTATTGTTCCCTACGGTGCAGGTGGCGATACTGACTTTAATGCCAGGTTGTATGCTCAAAAATTAAGCAAGAAGCTGGGTGCCAACTTCGTAATAACCAACGTAAACGGCAACGGTGGTTCTACCGGTTCCAGACAAGTAAAAGATGGTAAAAAAGATGGCAGTATTATATTGTTTAACCACACTGCTTTCCTAGTTAACCAAGCAAGTAAGGCTGCTGATTTTGGTTTTAAAGATTTTGATTTTGCCTCTGTAGCAGCAGCAAATCCAGGTAACGTTATTGTTGTTAACAAAGATTTGGGTATTAACTCCCTGGCTGATTTGAAAAAATATAGCGAAGCAAACCCTGATAAATTGAAGATTGCCGTACAAACCGGTGCTACTTCTTATGTTATTGCAGCACAATTGGTAAAGGCAGGTTTTAAACTAAAGATGGTTGATGCCGGTGCTGCAGCAGATAGATTAACTGCTTTGCTGGGTCATCACGTTGACGTAATTTTCTCTCCCTATGGCGGCGTAAAAGATTATATTAAAAAGGGTGACATGGTTCCTCTGGCCATGGATGGCGAGAATGATTTGGTTGTTGCTGACCAGAACATTAATGTTAAAAATGTTGTACATCAAGGTACCGATGCTTATGTTCCCTTCTACTATTTCTTTGCATTCCCGAAAGGAACTGATCCCAAACTGGTTGAGTCCTTTAACGCAGCTTGCAAGGACATCGTAGAGAATGATAAGGATTACCAAGACAAGATTTACAAGACTTACTTCCAAAAACCGTTCTTCAAAGCCGGTAAGGAAGGCCTGGCTATTTATGATAAATATGAGGGCGTTTTGAAGGGTATTCAATTCTCTAAAGTTAACAAGAATAGCTAATAGTTAAGAGATGCTAAAATGCCGGCAGCATCAGCTGTCGGCATTTTTTATAGGAGATAAATATGGGAACTAGAAAAAGGACAGAACTTATTATTGATATCGTTCTATTAGTTACGGGAATTGGTTTATTCATATCCTCCCGTACCATAGACCCGGGGTCAGCCATTGGGCTGGGTGGCGATTTTATGCCCAAGGTTATTGCTGTGCTATGGATACTGATAAGTATCGGTTTGCTGGTCAACGAAATGTCTACTCCTGACGATCACAACAAGGAATTGACAGCCAGTGTAAAAGGCTTCGTTGCTACTTTTGTTTTACTATTTGCTTATATTATGCTGCTTGATGTTTTAGGCTTCGTTATTTCTTCTGCATTGTACATGTTTATTCAAATGTGTATTTTCTTGCCCAAGGAATTAAAATCAAAACGCAATTATATCTTGTTTTTGGTTCTTGCAGTTGTTTCACCGGTTTTGATCAATATTTTATTCGTAGAAGTATTCTCATTGATTTTGCCAACTGGCATACTATAAGGGAGGGGGACAACAATTATGATTATAGATGGTATTGTATCAGTACTTAACCCCACAACATTTGCTATTATCCTTATAGGTGTAGTGGTGGGTATTATCTTCGGCTCTATTCCCGGACTGACTTCAACCATGTGCGTAGCACTTTGCTTGCCGATTACTTTTGGTATGTCTCCACTAAATGGCATTACCATGTTGATTGCCATTTACGTTGGTGGTACTTCCGGCGGTCTGATTTCTGCAATTTTATTGAAGATTCCCGGGACACCTTCTTCCGTGGCCACGACCTTTGATGGTGGTCCTATGGCAGAAAAGGGTGAAGGTGGCAAGGCTTTGGGCATCGGCATTTTCTATTCTTTCCTGGGAACTATTCTTTCCATATTGGCCTTGGTTTTCATTGCTCCTCCACTAGCACAGGTAGCTTTGAAATTCGGACCTATTGAAATGTTCTCTATTTGCCTGTTTGCTTTAACCATGATTTCTGCTATGATTTCCGATAACCCCTTTAAGGCATTGATGTCCGGTGTTATGGGTATCATGGTTTCCTTGTTTGGTATTTCTTCTATTACCGGTTCTGCACGTTTTACCTTCGGTTTCTCAGAATTGGAAAACGGCTTTGCTCAACTGCCTGTAATGATTGGCCTCTTTGCTGTAGCTGAAATTTTAAATACTGCCGCAGAAGGCATTCCTGCCGATGGCGGACATATCCTAGCCTACAAATTAAAAGGCTTTGGTATTACCATGGTAGAATTTAAAGATCAATTCGTGAACTTTATCCGTTCTGCTTTAATTGGTATTGGTATCGGTATTCTTCCCGGTATCGGCGGAGCTACTTCCAATATTGTTGCTTACAGTGTTGCCAAGCAACAAAGTGACCATCCTGAAAAGTTTGGTACCGGTTGCATTGACGGCGTCATTGCTTCTGAAACTTCCAACAATGCTTCCATTGGTGGTGCCTTGATTCCTTTGCTGACCTTAGGTATTCCCGGTGATACTGTAACTGCCATGATTTTAGGTGGCTTAATGCTCCATGGCATTACCCCCGGTCCTTTGCTATTCCAGACTAGTGGTGACTTGGTTTGGGGCTTGTTCGCAGGCTTTTTGATTTCTACTATTGTTATGTTGATAGTAGAGTATGGCGGCATCAGATTGTTCGTTAAGGTTTTGGATGTTCCCAAGTACATCCTGCTTGCCTTCGTTTTGGTGCTTTGCATTGTTGGTACTTATGGTACTAATCACGCTATGTTCGATGTTTGGACATCCTTAATATTTGGGTTTATCGGTTTCTTTATGTCCAAGTATAAATATCCTCAGGCTCCGATGATTCTGGGCTTGGTACTGGGCAAGGAAGTGGAACAGAACCTTTTAAGAGGTATGCAATATACCGATAATAACTTCTGGGCCTTCTTCACCTATCCTATTGCTGCAGTATTCCTGGTAATTTCTGCAGGTGTTATTATCTGGTCTTTCTACAAAGCTATAAAAAAGAAAATAGCTAAAAATAAAGCTAGGGCTGCTGCCTAATAGCTAAAAAGCGATTGCTCGAAGGAGCAATCGCTTTTTTTATAAAATTTTTAATGACAGGTATCTTTATGAGGGCAATGACTACAACCTCCCTCAAAATCACAAGAGTCATTATAGGCTCTACTGTTGCTGTAAATATGACGGATACTGGCAATAACTGCAATTAACAAAAACAGACCAACGAAGAAATTAATAAACATTGCAGATACCCCCTTTACTTCGGAGACTTACCGTTCTCCAACAGCTTAACCAATTTATCCACTTCTTCCGGCTTAGTACACCAGCTGGTGCAAATCCTTACAGCGGTGTGTTTTTTGTCTACAGGACCACAGAGGTCCAAGACAAAGAATTTGCTCAGCTTATTATACACTGCATTTGGCAAAATAGGGAAGAGCTGATTCGTTTCCGGTTTGGCTAAGAATTTGTAGCCCTTGGCTTTCAAAGCCTTGCTTATTTTTTGTGCGGCAACAATGCCATTTGCACAAATAGTTTCATACGTGTTGGCAGTAAAGAGTTCCTCAAATTGGATGCCAACCACTCTGCCTTTGGCCATGACAGCTCCGGCTTGTTTCATGAGCGTGAAGAAATCTTCTTTTAAATCTTTATTTACCAGTACCAGTGCTTCACCCAATAAAGCGCCACATTTAGTACCGCCGATGTAAAAAGCATCACAAGCTTTGGCCAGGACCGGCAAGGTGACATCATTTTTAGGAGTAGCTAAAGCATAGCCTAATCTGGCACCATCAATGTATAAATACAGTCCCTGCTTTCTACAATAAGCGTAGAGGGAAGTTAATTCTTTCTTGGTATAAAGTGTTCCCAGCTCAGTGGGCTGTGAGATATAAACCATTTTGGGCTTTACCCAGTGTAGCCTGTTAGGATCATTTTTATAAGCAAGAAAGGCTTTTTCCAAGGTTGCCCTTGTCAGTTTGCCATCCTCGGAAGGAATAGGGATGACCTTGTGTCCTGTCCTCTCAATAGCACCGGCTTCGTGGGTGTTGATGTGACTGCTTACAACACCAAAGACACCTTCATGAGGCCTTAAAACTGAGCTGATAAAGGTTAGGTTGGTTTGGGTCCCACCTACTAAAAAATGTATATCGAGATTTTTATTGCCGCAGGCTGTTTGGATTAATTTTCTGGCAGCCTGGCAATGCTTATCAAAACCATAGCCGACAGACTGTTCAAAATTGGTAGATGTTAATTTTGCTAAAATACTGGGATGAGCTCCCTCGCTATAATCGTTAATAAATGAGTACATAAATATCAATCTCCTTAGGCGCCACGTTTGGCTTTAATAAACTCAGTAACAATAGGAACCAAAGAAACCACAATAATGCCCAGCGCAACATAGTGAAAATTTTGCTTTATGATGGGCACATTGCCAAAAAAGAAACCGGAGCCTACAAAGAGCGCTACCCAGCAAAAAGCACCGATGATGTTCCACTTGGCAAAGGTACCATAATGCATGCTGCCAATGCCGGCTACAAAGGGAGCAAAGGTTCTGACAATAGGAGCAAAACGAGCGAAGAAAATGGCTTTGTGGCCATGTTTCTCATAGAAATCTTGCGTTTGCTTGATGTGCTCAGGCTTGATAAGTGTTGTCTTGCTTAAAATCTTATTGCCAAATTCTTCTCCAATCATATAGTTGCAGCCATCTCCTAAAAAAGCGGCGGCAAAGCAGACCAGAAACAACACATATGGATTCATACCTTCTGACGAAGCAGCGATGGCGCCACAGGCAAAAAGTAAAGAGTCACCCGGCAAAAACGGAGTTACTACTAAACCTGTTTCGCAAAACAAAATGAGGAACAGAAAAAGATAGACCAGATGACCGTAATTCTCCATTACCATGGGCAGATATTTGTCAAAATGCATTACATACTCGCTGAAAAAGAAAAAAATATTTTCCATGAAAACTCCTTTTTATATAATATTTCTTACATAATAACATAATGTTTGTACAGAGCTAGGAGACAAGCACCTCGCCACAAACATACAACAGCTGTATCAACATTTTATCAAGTTTTAACCTCATTTACAACAGCTATGTCATTCTTTTCAGCTGGGCGGTCGGGGAAGGGAATTACATTAGTAGCATAAGGTTCACCAATAAGGTCTATGGCTTTGACGGTACAGGGTTGGTAGCCAATCTGACTATAGATGTAATGGTCTGTCATGCCGGGAAGGGCATGGCCAAGCAAGCGGCTGATGTCTGTCTTATCAGCTCCGTGTAATCGCAACTCTGTGGCGAACGTGTGCCTGCCACGATGGTGATGCACGTTTGCAATGCCGAGTTTCTCACCTAATTTGGATAGCATGATACCAACCGCCGTGTGGGACATCGGCAGGTCTTGTTCCCTGCACTTTGAATCAGGAGCGGGGAAAAGGAAATCAGATGGTTCAGGACTTCTAATTTCCTTGAGCTCTGCCAGGAATGCTAACAAATCCTTATTGATGAGGACCTCCCTAACCTTACCTGTTTTAGTGACAGTGAGCTTTTTCTCATGTTGATTGAACTGGGATGCTACTGTTATGATACCCTTCTCTAGGTTAATATCAGACCATCTCAAGCCAAGCATCTCCCCGAGCCTCAGCCCTGCCTTAATAGAGAAAAGCAAGGTCAGGTATTTGACAGGTTTTTTCTTCCTGTTTTGGTATGTATAGTTAAGAAGCCTTTTTTGCTCATCAGTACTGTAGGGGGGTTCCTCACCAGCCATCTTCTCTTTTGAAGGTACATAATGCTTTCCTGCCGTTACGTCCCGTGATACGAAGTCGTTAGTTAGAGCATACCTGAAAATCATCCTGCATACAGCCCAAGCCAGGGACATGGTGCTTTCTGCTTTCCCAGAGTTGTGTAGGCGAACCAAAAAAGAGTCTATGTCTTCCTTAGTAATATTTTTGATTTGCTTATTACCATTCAGCGAAGGCTTGATGTGTTTTTCAAAAGCCCAGTCTAGAGTGATCTTCCTGCCTGTCCCAATACTTTGACCTTTTACTTCACAAAAATGGTCGTAGACCTGCTGAAGGGTTCCCTTCTTGTTGGAGTAGGTGCCGGCTAGAATCTCGGCCTTTTTTGCCTCAAACTGTTCCTTGGCAAGGGGTAGAGACTCATATGTACCGCAAACTTCAACACCCTTCACACGTTTAATAAACTGATAAGTGATATGTCCCTTATTATGAATTTTATAATAACCCTTATTGCCACGACCGCTTATACGTTCACGTTTTGCTGTTGCCATAATAGCACCTCCTTCTTCAGCATGCGGTATCCTTGTATTTAATGATATCGTTGATATAGATACGGTACTGCTTTTTCTCACCCCTGGTACCAATGTTGGTGGCCTTGAGCTTTTTTAGTTTGATGAGCTTATACAGAGTACTTAAGCAGACACCAAGCTCTTCTGCGGCCTCCCTAGGGATAAACCAAAGCTTGGGCTTCTTGGGCTTTGCTGCAATAGGAATAGTCTTAGCTGTTCCAACTTTACACAGCTTAGTTACGGGGAACGGCATAAGCCTTTCGCGCACAGTGGCAATAGGGACTGCGCCACACTCATACATCAATCCTTTAAACATTTCGTTATTCATGTTCTTTCATCCTCCTTTTAAAAGTGGTAGCCACGGTGGCTGTAGGGGATACAGCCAGTCGCAGCTATCAAGGGATAAATTATCCCTACAAATTACTTATACCAAAAAAGTAAAATTTTTTACGATACCTAAACCTTAGAGCTTGTTTGGATATTCACAGTCGGAGTCTCCCCAGTAGTCGTCAAAGGTTTCGTCAGGAATACTGTCAGGATTGTCTTCATCTAACTCTGTGCTGTCATCAATTAAATCATCAGGAAGTCCCTCAATACCAGGCATAACTTCCACAATTTCAGTGTTGAACTTTTTATTTTTTTCCATCATATTTTCTCCTTTTAATGATGGGAGCAGCCAGGGCCTAAGCGGTAAGCCTAAGCCCAGAGCTGCGTCCACGAACTAATAACTAATTACAAACGATGATTCCTTCGCTTACGCATAAAGGGAGCCTCTGTAAAGGCCACAAAGTCTGCAGCATCCACTATCTTCTGTCGGCCTATTTGGTAAACCGGGATAGGGTAACGCTTGATCAGCCGATACCATGTAGCATGACTGATCCCAAGGTAGCGCCAGGCCTGTGGTAAGAGCATGGGGGTACGGAGATAGCCAATCTTGATTATCATGATTACACCGACAAACTGGGCTTAGTATCAACCTGGGTTTGTTTAGCAGCTTGACCTTGCAATACCATATCAAGAAATGGCGACTTATTACTGTCGTCTACCTGTTGAAGAAGCACAGACCTCTTCAGACGCATAAAGTTACAGCCATTTAGTTTATAGGCTTTAGCCTTGCTTGAGTAAGGGTCCAAGTAGCCGGCTTGCTCAAGCTGCCGATACAAAGCACTGGGCGTCACAGAAATAGGTGGCTGACCTGCTCGCTCGAGCTCAGTATTTATAATGGCCATAGCGGAGCTGAAATTGACATAGATATATCTGTCGTCAAGAAAACCTATTCGTGGTACCATAGGGCGGTCTTGGCCTAACCATCCTTCTATGCCGTCACGATAAAGCTCCTCAGCCTTGAATTCGTTCCTTTGATCTAGCTTACAGTGCCCCAGAGCAAGCGATGATAACAGTGCATCTATAAAACGTTGTGAGTAGAGGGAACTGCTAAACTGACTATTTTGACTAAGGAGAATTGCCGTAATGGCATCGTTATATTGCAGATTTAAAATATCTGAAAGATTGAAAAACATGTGCACAAAGGACCAAGCCATGTTCAGGAAAGCTACTGTCTCAGCAAAGCGTGGATGCTGGGCCTGTATGCTCGCCCTTTCTGTATCAACAATCTTATCAAGGAGGGCTAAGTTATTATCATTAATTAACCAAACGATAAATGCTGCGAAGACACCCTGCAATAACTCCAAGGAGCCCTGGACTGCAGATAGTTTTTCCTTGTCACAGCCTTTTATATCCACGCATTCAATATCATCGGTCAACTTGTAGACCTCAGGTTCCTCGTTAGGGTCACTGGTGGGTATAGAAATAGGCAACAATCTTGCTAATACGGAAGTCTCACCAACATCGGGAAGCATTTCCCCGGTCATAAGTAAACTACCCTTAATGACCATTTCAGGACGAGCTTCAAGGTTAACGTTTGACCTTTGCCTGCCAGTACGGTCAGCGTAGTTCTGAATTAACTTGATTAAGTCGTGCGTGCCCATGTTGTCAGGTTTGTAGTCATCCAAGACAAAAGGGGCGTCTTCAATGGCGCTACCCTTGACCTCTATGCCAGTCTTAGTGCTAGTAAAAGATGTAAGACTAACGCGACTAAAGTCACCAAAGAAACCCATTAAGACACGGGCAAACGCAGTCTTTAGGCTGCCTGTCTGACCATACAAGATGGCTCCTGAAAAGCCTATAGACGGAGTAAACCTGCGCAATACTGAACCAAAAACAAAGGCAATAGCAGGGAGGGTAACGGAGTAGGGAAAACACTGTAATAAATTGTCACAGATAAACTTCTTTGCTTGTGCTAGTTCCTTGCCTTCAAGAGGTGGAGCTAGTTTGTAGGCACTCAGTAACTTGTCGTTAGGATCAATTACAGCTATCTCAGTGTCTGTTGTAGAGTATGTATGAAAGCCATCCTTGTCAATATAGCCATTGGTAGACAAATACTTCGTAGCATCAGCGTTCCAACCAATAGAAGTTCTAACTGTAACATCTTTAACCGGCTCGGCAGCAGAGAAACTAAGTAGGGCCTCACGCAGCATAGGTACATTACGATGACTGGTGAAACCAAGCTTGCCAAGGCTGTCGACGATAGCGGCATTAAACTTCTTATCATCACTAAAGTCAGAAGAGGTGAGCTGCATAGACGCTGTTTTACCCTTAATGTTGGCACTAAAGTTGATGGAACGATGTTCGTTCTTACCCTTAGGTTGCACGTACACATAGTCGGGAACAGGCTTCAAAACGACACTTGAGACTTTTTTCCAGTTCCGTTGGTCGTTTTTTTCTTCCATTACATAAGTGCCAAAGGACTGAGGCCTTTCATCGGTTTTATACCGATCAACTATTTGCACTCCTTGGGCGTCGCCAGAAGATAGAAGATCTACAGGAGTTACGCAGCAGGTGTTACAATCACAGTAGCCGGGAAAATCAGACTCCAGATGTTTACATGTAATTATGTAGCGCTTATCCCTGGCAGCTTTGATCTTGGTGGTACATTCTGCTTCATCATAGTCAGGGTACTTGCTTGAGAGCCCGTGAATATACTCATCACTTGCCCCTAGGTTCACTAGCAACTGCACCGTTTCCCACCACTGGGGTTCGGTCTGGGTTGCGACAGTATCAACTAGATGCTTAAGAACGCCACACTTATTAACAACCTGAGCTAGCTCGCTATCATCAAGTTGTACGCTGCTACACTCTGCGATAATCTCAGCCTTCTCAGCCTCGCTATGCTGCCTAGTTTTAGCTTTGCGGGTTGAAGCAACAAGGGCATCAAATATTGCTCTATCATATACGTTGCCTTCATTAAAGGAGGCAATAGTTACATCTTTGGGAGGTTGGGTTTTAAAGTTCTTGGTGTCAGGAATGCGCAAAAGCCTATCTAGGTCAAATACTGTATCAAGCCCATAATCATGTTGCGAGAAAATGCTGCGAAGATAGTTCCCAAAGCTATGGCTAAAGTTGTTAGCAGCTGGGAAGGCCCCGGTATCAATAACAATCGGGTTAGATAGCTTCCAATACAGATGTGCACCACCACCACTACTAACAATGACAGAAGGTTCTGGCACTTTACCTTCCTTCAATATGGTCAGAACTTCGTCCAAAGACTTAGGATAATCATTGGAGGAATGGTGCCCATCGGTCTCCGCATTAGTTAAGTCAACATCTGCAAATAGAAAACAGAGCTTCAATGCCATGTCGGCTTTGCCACGTTTTCCTTTGGCAAGCTGTGCTGCCTCAGCCTTGCTAATCGGTGTTACACGGAAATAGGCATTAGTGCCATTTTTGCAGCAGTATTTAGCATAGGCACTAAGTTTGTCAACATCAGCCAGGGAAACAACAGGGCCTGTCAATAAGACATGTTTTGTCGTGATACAGCAAGCCTGAAGACCATCGCCATCATCACAACCAGAAAAAAGAAAACTAAAAAATTTGTTCATAAATGAAAACTCCTTTGTATTACTACCCTGTGCTTGCCAAAAAGACAGCAAAGGGGGTATAATACCTAATAGATGATTTAACAAAAAGAAAAAGGGAAACCCAGAGGTCATCATGCCCGCTACCTTGGGGCTTTTTTATTTTCTGGGAAAGATTATGTTTATCACCGCCTCAAGTGTGCACATTTAATCATCAAAAAACCTTGTAGAACCGCAGAAATACTTGCTTTTTAAGGATAAATGTGCTATTATATAGGAAGATAAACAGATATTGTAAGCCACTTACTTCCTATCGTATTTAGACTATAATAGGAATAATAAAGAATATAATAGACCGTTTAGTTCCTACTCAAATCATACACCTTTGGTGTTTGGTTGTCAACAAATTGGAGGGAATTTTATGCAGAAAAAAGTCGGAAAAGAAAATATTAGCCGGGTCAAGCTACTGCGGGTATGGCACTACTTGCAAGCCAACGAAATGGCGGACCTAGCAGGTATCACTTACAGGGCTTATCAAAAGTTTGAGAAAGATGAACCTTCGCTGCAACTCAACCGCTTAATAGTCTGGGCTGATACCTTTGGCGTTACCTTGGACTGGCTTAGTGGGCGACTTGACAACATGTACTCAGAAGATGTTATGTCCTACTGCGAGGAGAAGATGGAGGCAAAGTTAAAGTCTCTTGCTGCTAAGCACGAACTTGATGTACCTAGCAGGTACAAGAACAAGAATATGCGAAAGTCTTCGTATGACCTCGAGACAAGAAGAAACATAGTTTCCTATGTCAACCTTATTGAATACTTTAGCAAACAAAATACAGACCGTTCTCACTTCTTGATGGAGGAAGAACTAATGAAATTGCAAGACAACTTTACAAGACTGAAGTAAAAAAAGAACCTGCGGTGCTCATAACACCGTGGGTTCTTATCATTTTAGGTATAATGGGGGGTGAAAGCAAAAACTTATTGAAAGGCGGTAATTATTTTGGATATAAAACGTACACATGAAGTGCAAGAGCAACTGTTAGCCAGGTTCTGGTATCTGCACGCTATACTTAATTTCTTTGTCCATATAAGAGGTAAGGTAATTCATGACAAAAAAGGCTTGTTTTTCAATGCTCTGCAAGAGTATCCGGATATGGTTAAAAGTATCAACGCTATGCCAGGTGCTGCTTAGGCTTAGATTGACTCTTTTTGGTACATGGAATAGGCAACTTTCTTTCCTATGATATGTTATAATTAAATATAATACCCGGAAAGGGATGTTGCTAAATGGGGAAGCATCTGACCGAAGAGGACGTTAAGAATAGGTTTATCACGCCTGCCATTGATAGTGCCGGCTGGGACAAGGAACAGTACCGTATGGAATACCAGTTTACTAATGGGCCTGTTATTGTGCGTGGCTCTGTAACCATGCGTGGCAAAGGCAAGAAAGCTGACTATCTTTTATTATCCAAAGACAGCTATTTGCCTCTTGCTATCGTAGAGGCTAAAGATGGTGAGCATGTGCTTGGTGCCGGTATGCAGCAGGCCATGGATTATGCCAGCATTCTGCAGGTCCCCTTTGCCTACTCCTCTAATGGCACAGGCTTCTTGGAGCATGACTTCTTTACGGGCAAAGAGAGGCAGATAGGAATCAATGAATTTCCTAAGCCTGACGAGTTATGGCGCAGGTATCAAGTCGGCAAAGGCTTCACCCCCACGGAGCTGGCGCTGGTTAACGAACCTAACTATTATGATACCTTTAGCAAGAAGATACCTCGCTACTATCAGCAGGTAGCCATTAATAGAACTATGGAGGCTGTGGCCAAGGGCCGTAAGCGCATGCTGCTAGTTATGGCTACTGGTACCGGCAAGACCTTCACGGCTTTCCAAATTGTGTGGAAGCTAATCCAGGCTAAGAAAGTTAAACGTGTCCTGTACTTAGCTGATCGTAACATCTTAATAGACCAGACCATGCAGCAAGACTTTAAGCCGTTTGATAGGGTCATTACCAAGATACAAAACAGAAACTTAGATAGTTCTTATGAAGTGTATATGAGTTTATACCAGCAATTGGCTGGTGATGAGAATGAAGAGCCCTTCCGTAAGTTTAAGCCTGAGTTCTTTGACCTTGTAATAGTGGATGAATGTCACCGCGGCAGCGCCAAGGATGAGTCTTTGTGGCGCAGGGTGTTAAACTACTTTAGCTCGGCTATCCAAATCGGTATGACTGCTACACCCAGGGATGACAAGGTAGCCAGCAATATAGACTACTTTGGCAAGCCCTTGTATGTTTATAGCCTAAAGACAGGTATTGATGATGGTTTCTTAGCTCCCTACAAGGTTATTCGCATCACCATAGACCGTGATGCAGAAGGATGGCGCCCCTATGAAGGCCAGAGAGACCTTAACGGAGAGCTAATTGAGGATCGTGAGTATTATGGTAATGACTTTGACCGTAAGCTAATTATAGATGAACGTACCCAGGCTGTGGCTAAGTGCATTACCAAGTGGCTAAAGGCCAATGATAGGTTTAGTAAGAGTATTGTCTTCTGCGTGGATATAGCTCATGCCGAGCGTATGCGCCAGGCCCTAGTTAATGAAAACAGCGACTTAGTGCAGCAGAACCCTAAGTATATCATGCGTATTACCGGTGACAGCCCTGAGGGCAAGGCTCAGCTGGATTATTTTATTGATGCCCATGAAAAGTACCCTACAGTAGTGACAACATCTAAGCTCCTGACTACAGGCGTGGATGTTAAAACATGTAAGTTAATTGTGCTTGATAGCGTTATCAACTCTATGACCGAGTTTAAACAGATCATAGGCCGCGGCACCCGCTTATATCCTGATGAAGGTAAAATGTACTTCACTATCATGGACTTCCGCAATGCTAGTAAGTTGTTTGCTGATACTGACTTTGATGGTAAGCCGGTAGACATAGTGGACGTAACTTGGGATCCTGGTGTGGACCCTGAGCCACCCGATGTTATTAACCCTGACCCACCAGTGCCTACACCACCAGAGCCAACGCCACCAGAACCTACCCCGCCTGGTCCTAATCCTGGGCCTAACCCAGGGCCTGTGTTGCCTCCAGAACCGCCTAAGCATGGAATCTATCATATCAATGGTGTTAAAGTTACTGTGTCTAAGGAACGGGTGCAATATATAGGCCCTAATGGTAAGCTTATCACGGAGAGTCTTGTAGACTACACCAAGACAAATATCAGAGGCGAGTATGCTACCCTTAACACCTTCTTGCAGGCTTGGCATGATGCCGACAAAAAAGAGGCTATCGTAGAGGCCCTAAAGGAACGTGGCGTGCTGCTGGATGCCCTAAGGAATGCCTCAGGTGATAAGGATATTGATGACTTTGACCTAATTTTGCATATAGCCTATGACCAGAAACCGCTGACCAGGAGAGAGCGTGTTAATAACGTTAAAAAGAGGGACTATTTGCACAGGTACGGTCCTGATTGTCAGAAGGTGCTGTCAGCCCTTATGGACAAGTACATGAATGAAGGTATCAGTGAGCTTGAGGATACCCGTGTGCTGGATAATGAACCGTTTAACCAGTATGGCAGCGCCAGCCAGATAGCTAAGCTGTTTGGTGGCAGAGAGCAGTATGTCTATGCCGTACATGAGATGATTGACCAAATATACATGTAACAAAGGAGACCTGACCGATGAGCATTGGCGGATTTGTAAAGACCATACAGAATATTATGCGTGTAGATAGCGGCATCAACGGTGATGCCCAGAGAATAGAGCAGCTTACCTGGCTGCTCTTTCTTAAGGTATATGATGTTAAGGAGGAAGACTGGGAGTTCCATGACCCTTCCTATAAATCTATAATACCTGAAAAGCTGCGTTGGCGTAACTGGGCAGTGGACCACATGGACGGCAGGAGCCTTACAGGTGATGCTTTGTTAGACTTTGTTAACAACAAACTATTTCCTACACTAAAGGCTATAAAGATTACTGAGACCACTCCTATTAGGCAGAGCATCGTCAAGGCTGTGTTTGAGGATAATAACCAGTATATGAAAGATGGAGTACAGCTTCGCAAGGTAATAAATGAAGTTGACTCTATCCCCTTCGCTTCCTATAAGGATCGTCATGCTTTCGGTGATATCTATGAAACAATCTTGAAGAGCTTGCAGAGTGCAGGTAATGCCGGAGAGTTCTATACACCCAGGGCAGTAACCGATTTTATGGTGCAAAGACTAAAACCTGAGCTCAGCGAGCACATAGCGGACTTCGCCTGTGGTACAGGCGGTTTCCTGACTTCCACCTTGAAGGTACTGGAGCCACAAATAAAGACAGTGCATGACCGCAAGAAATACAACGAAAGCATCTATGGCATTGAAAAGAAAGCCTTGCCCTATATGCTCTGTATTACCAATATGCTATTGCATGATATAGACAGTCCTGCTATTTACCATGGTAACTCTCTGGAACAGAATGTCAGGGACTATAAGGAAGCAGATAAATTTGACATTGTGGTCATGAATCCTCCCTATGGTGGTACTGAGAATGTCAGCGTGCAGACTAATTTCCCTGCTGACTTGCGCAGCAGTGAGACCGCTGACCTGTTCCTGTCGGTTATCATGTACAGGCTTAATGCTCATGGCAGGGCTGCTGTAATCCTCCCTGACGGTTTCTTGTTTGGTACAGGCAATAAGACTGCCATTAAGAAAAAGCTATTGGAGGAATTTAACTTGCATACTATAGTGCGTATGCCGGGCAGTGTCTTTGCGCCTTATACAAGTATTACCACTAATATCCTATTCTTTGATAAGAGCAAGAGGACAGATAAAGTCTGGTTCTACCGTATGGATATGCCGGAAGGCTACAAACATTTCTCAAAGACTAAGCCTATGCAGCTGGAGCACTTTGATAAGTGCCTAGCTTGGTGGAAGAAGCGTGTAGAAATAAAGGATACCGAGACAGATACCTATAAAGCAAAGTGCTATACGGTAAAAGAATTGGCTGAGGGTGGTTATGACTTTGACCTGTGCGGTTTTCCAACTGTAGAGGAAGAAGTATTGTCCCCTGAAGAGACTATTAAGAACTTTCACACTAAGCGTGATGCCCTGAATGCCAAGATAGATAAACGCTTGGCAGAGCTAGAGAAGCTGCTGGGGGTAGAAGCATGATTGCAGACAAACTACGCCAAGCAATTCTTCAAGCAGCTATCCAAGGCAAGCTCACAAAGCAACTAAAGAGTGATGGCAGTGCCAGAGACTTGTTAGCTAAGATACAAACAGAGAGAGGGGCCGATTTGTCTGAAATAGTGGCTGATGAAATACCCTTTGATATACCTGATAATTGGTGCTGGGTGCATTTAGGGGATATCGGGACTACTAATATTGGCCTAACTTATAAACCTTCTAATATTAAGGCAAAAGGAACGTGTGTATTGCGTTCTGGTAATATTCAGGGTAATAAGATGGATTATACTGACAACATTTATGTGGACTGTATAATACCAGAAAGCAAGAAGTGTTATAAAGGTGACCTTTTAATATGTGCCAGAAATGGTAGCAAGCGCCTTGTAGGAAAGGCTGCTATTGTTGATAAGGATGGCATGGCATTTGGCGCTTTTATGGCTTGCTTTAGAAGTAAGTTTAATCCATACATTCACAAGTATGTTAGCTCACCATTTTTTAGGGCTGACATTGATGGTGTAAACACCACTACTATTAATCAGATAACACAAGAAAACTTAAAAAACAGATTAATACCTCTTCCACCCTTAGCAGAGCAGAACCGTATAGTTGCCCGTATTGAAGCACTGCTACCTGAGCTAGATAAGTTGGCCAAGGAAGAGACGCAACTCGAGACTATGCAGCAGGCTTTCCCTAAGGCCATGAAGGATTCCTTGCTGCAAGCAGCTATCCAAGGCAAGCTCACCAAACAGTTAAAGAGTGATGGCAATGCCAGGGACTTGCTAGCTAAGATACAAACAAATAAAGATTTGCCGGATATTACGGAAGACGATATTGCCTTTGATATTCCAGAAAATTGGTGTTGGGTGAGATTAGGAAAAGTTGCTACAGTAAAGGGTGGTAAACGCATCCCTGTCGGACATGCATTAACAACTACTGATACTGGATATAGATACATTCGTGTTGCAGATATGCATAATGGAACAGTTAATGACAACGATGTACATTATGTGACCAATGATGTATTTCCTTTGATTAAGAATTATACCATTAGCTCTGCAGATGTTTATATAACGTGTGCAGGGACAATTGGACGTATAGGTACTGTTCCAGATAACTTTAATAATGCTAATTTAACTGAAAATGCTGATAAACTTGTATTTAAATGTTTGAATAAATTTTGGCTGTATTATACGCTAACATCTAGTCTTGTGCAAAAACAGATACGAGATAGTACAACGCAAGTAGGACAACCTAAATTAGCAATAAAAAGAATAGAAACGTTATTAATTCCTCTTCCTCCATTAGCAGAGCAAGAGCGTATCGTTAAACGCTTAGAGCAGCTGTTACCGCTATGTGAGGAGCTACACTAAATATAAAGGGAGGCCCTGATTATGAAGCCTATAAAAACAGACACAGGGTTTATGCTAGATTACCTAGAACTTTCCATATGGTCTTTTATTTCGCACCCTGAGAAGGTGAGGGTGAGCGTTAAGGACGGAATTCTAGTAGTAGAGTGTGATATTCCTTTTATTGGAGGAATAAAAGCCAGTAAGCCAAAAAGATTTACAGCTGCCTGGCTAAAGAAGCTAGGAGCTATCCATATAAGTAAGTGGAAGTCGTCCTATGAGCCACGTGATATAGTCTGTGACGGTACTCAGTGGGAGTTAGAGTATAAGGCTGTTGGCAAGAGGTGTCGCCATATATATGGCAGCAATGCTTGCCCAGATAACTGGGATGAACTAATTGATCTAATTGGAGAATTTACACCTACCTTTAATGATTGTAGAAGAAAAGATATCGCCATAGAGGAATAGAAGCAAGATGTGTGAGTAGTTGCACTAAAAGGAGATGTTGTGGTGATGAAGAAGATTATATCTATTATTTTTTTATCTGTATTGCTAATAAGTAATCTAGCCTGGGGTGAAGAAGCTAATCGCTGGTATGCTGTTAGGGCTGCAGGTTCACCATCAAGTTTTTATGTAGCACTAGATACCAACACAGTATCTTATAACCCAGTATCTAAGTCGGCTGTATTCTGGGTAAAAGAGTGGACTGGTACGAGCACTCCTGGAACAACGTATAAGCTAGATAAAATCGAGGTTAGTTATACTACTAAAGAAGTAACAATACTAAGACAGCTTTACTACAAAGAAGGTAGACAGCAACCAGAGCATAATTATGTCTTTACAGAACCTTTAAGCCCTGGTAGCGTCTATACACTATGTGCAAACTATATTGCCTCAAAGAATGGCATAGACCCTGTGTATAAGCAAACTGAGAATCAGTGGGTCTGGGTGAAATCCACAGATGTTGTCTCCTACTATATTTGTTCAAATAACATTAGACACGATTCTGAAAAGGGGCTTTGGTTCTTCGAGACAAAAGATGTTGACACTCACGGAAGAATAGGAGAAGGCCCTAGTTTGATAGCCTTTAATTTTACTGACAGGACATATGGAACACCATGGGGTATGCCTACGATAATGATGAAGGAAGTTATACCAGACTCTATCATGGAAGCATACTACCTTGCTGCAGAGAAGCTGAGCAAAAGTGCAACAGATGTAGTAGAGATTCGTGCTGAGGATATACTTAAACATAAGTAAACTCTCAGATGGAACTGTTGCTACTGTAGCATTTCGGTTTATAGTTATAACTAGTATGTATTCCCTCTGTAACATCTTTGTAACACCCTGTAACATCTTTTGTAACACCTTTGTAAAAGCCTAAGATTGGCTCTGGCACTGCGCTAGCAGCATTTGTAACACTTGTAACACCGATTGTGTAAATAGACCCCCTATAAACATTTGTGGGTTAGTGAAAAAACAGCAACTTTTCACGTAAAAAATACATTATATATATATAAAATAATATGTTACAGTGTTACAAACAGGGTGTTTATATAAGCTTTTCTGGGCTGTAACACATTTTGAAAAAGTGCTTTTAAAAGTGTTACAAAACGCCAAAAAGATGTTACAAAGCCATATTGTGTTACAAAGTAGTCTGTGACTAAGCTAAAAAAAATACCGGCTATAGGGCTAATACCCGTAGCCGGCTTTTTCTTTATATGCTTGCAGTGCGCCGCTTGGCTCTGACCAGTGTTGCCACACTAATGCCTGTGGCCTTGCTAACTTCTTTATAACTGAGGCCCGTCCTGAGCAATCCTAGGGCATGCTGTACCCTGGTTGTGTCCATCCTTGGCCTGCCTTCTATAAAGCCTGCCTTTGTCTTAGCTATGGCTTTGCCTGACTGTGTCCTTTCGACTATCATATTACGTTCTAGCTCTGCCACAGCAAGTAGGGTAGTGATAAAGAAATTGCCCATAGCAGTGTCTTCAAGTAGTCCAACATTTAGGACATGCACCTTTACCTGCTTCTTAAATAGCTGCCTTACCAGCGCTATGCCCTCTGTGACATTCCTAGCAAAACGATCTAACTTAGTAACCATTAAAGTATCACCTGCACTAAGCTTGGCAATTAAGTCGTGGAACTTAGGGCGGTCAGTAGTGGTCCCTGTGTATTGCTCTGCCACTATTTCTTGGCAGCCATTAGAACTAAGTATGTCTCTTTGTTCCTCTAGGCTATTACCCTTTAGCTGTGTCTTAGTACTGACACGTGCATAGCCGTAAATCATGATATTACCTCCCTTAAATATCCTGTTGTTTTGAGCAAAAGAAATGACCATGGCCAGAGGCGCATAATCACGTGCCTTCCTAACCATGGTCTAAACTTTTAAGTTATGAGTATAAACAAACTATGCTCAACAAATCGGAAGTTGTCTTACAGTAACAATCATGTTAACTAAGCGTTTCAACAAATTCCAGTTTATAGTTCTATGATACTATGAAAACAACCGCTAACAACCTTATCCGCAGGGTTCTACTTGCCCCTATTGGATAATCATTGTTAGCGGTTTCCCCTCTGTTATAATTTGTATTTGATGGCACATTACAAGCTTTTAATATTTGCTGCCTTCTTTCCAACCTTGATAGAACTCCCACAGGAATTTCAATATTTTTACAATAAGATTGCCACTGCTTTGTCTCACGACGATTACTTCCTATCAAATCTTACCTTCCTCTTTTGCTTTTTTAGCAAGATCAGCTGCATCGCTCATGTCTTCCTTTTTAAAGCTAGTCTTGGCATCATCCATAACGACTCTAATATCATCCTTGTCGTCATGCAGAATACTGTTCATTACATCATTAAAGTGCGTTTCAGTATCGACACCGGAAAAATCTTTACCATCAATTTCTGCCAGCGCTATTAAGGCTTTCATATAGATGTAGGCTGAGGTAACAGTGAGAGAATAAAGCATTACAGCATCAATAGCCGCCCCAGCCACAGTCCCAAGTCCAGGGAAAAACTTTACTATAGTACCAATAATAGCTCTACCAATAAATACTTGCGCCAAATTGGCAATAATACCTGAGGCAATAGTCTTAAGTTTGGCATCTGTAAATTTTATTCCAAGCTTGTCATTTATCCTTGCGTACATCCCCCAGATATTGGCTGCTGCGGCAATCATATCCCCGCCGGGTAATGGTATAACTGCTAACCCGGCAGCAATCTTAGCGTGCAACTTCACCACATCAGAGATAGCCTGTGGCAACGCAGTATCCGACGCATCATCTAGCTTAAACACCAATGTCTTTGCTGTATCTAGGATCGTATGATCAATAACCTGCCCCATCTTAAACATCTCCCTCTAATCCTTTATACCCTTAATAACAACTACGTCCACTATAAAAATATAGAACAATTATTACTATAATCAAAATTCCTAGGCCCCACCCAAGCAGCAACCTAATAATATTCTCTACTAAGGTACGGCTTACCTCGCCCTCTTTAGGAACATATCCTTTGCTATTCTTTTTATAAGCATCACTGTTTCTAAAAAGATATGCAATGGAACATAAAATGCAGGCTATGGGTAAGCCCAAAATACCACCTAGAAGAAAAGAAACACAGGTAATACCTATAAGAGCAAAAAAGATAGCGCCGGAGCTTCCGCCAGGTTTGGCCATCGAGTGAGCAATGTAAGCAAATGCTATTATTACTACAAGAAATAACAACATATTATTTTCTCCCCTTAGTCCTCTTCCACTTTTACAAGTTTCCAGAGCGGGATATCTAATGCATCCGCAATCAGCATATATGTCTCGATTGATATTCCTAATCCACATTCACCCGTTTCTATCTTACTGATATAGGATCTGCTTAATCCAGTTTCTTTGGCTAAACGTTCCTGGTCCCATCGATGCAGCCTTCTTAAGTACGCGATACGTGCCCCTATCATCCATTGCAAACTATTATCATCCACGGAATACAACCCCTTTTTTTTATTATAAGCTTTTCTTTAAACGCAAAGTTTCACTATTGGAACACTTATAAATACTATTGGTATTTATTTGTTTTTTATCTTAGTTACTAAAAACCCCTGCCCCTCTCGGGGCGCATCAAGTCTAAGGTTAGAGGCAGTGATGCTCGGCAAATGAATAATAAATGCCGTCTCCTATAATGATGTGGTCCAATACGGGGATACCAACAACTTCACCGGTCTTCTTGAGAGCTATAGTTAAATTAATATCTTCTCCTGATGGCGTGGTATCGCCACTCGGGTGATTGTGTGCAACGAATATAGCTCCTGCATGACTGGCGATAGCAGCAAAGAAGACTTCGCGAGGATGCACTACAGAACTGCTGAGACTACCGCGCGAAACCTCGCTCACACTCACTACTTTATTCTTGGCGTTAACCATGATTACCAAGAACTTCTCTTGGGTTTCGTATCTGAGCTGAGGCATAATGAAAGCTGCAACATCTGCGGGCTTAGTAAACTTTGTCCGGCTCATAGCCTCAGCACTGGCGAAGCGCTTGCCTAGTTCTATAGAAGCTAAGAGCGTAGCAGCCTTCTGCGGAGTAATCCCGTTGCTCTGCACTTCGCTTATGCTCTTAGCTGATGCAAGTTTATAAAAGGTGCTGTCCTCGTTAACCAGAGACTCAGCAATAGTTAAGCTGTTACTATCCTTGTTGTTTCTACGAATAACGATGCTCACCAGTTCAGGCGTGGTGAGGCTTTGCGGGCCTTGCTTGACCAGTTTCTCGTAAGGACTAGATTCCAATTTGAATTCCATTGATTGTTCCTCCTTAAATAAAAAAAGACCAGGGCAGAGCTTTACGCTCCAACCTGGTCATTACTATGTTTAACTATGCTCTTAGTATCTTCGTCCTTCACGGTAAATCACAGCGTACTTAATACCAGTGACTACTGTCTTCATCAAGTTCTTGGCTAACATATTAATCAAGCCTCCTTTCTGTGTCGTTTCTGGCAATCAAAGCAGTAGACATCATGGAACCGCTTCATGCTGTAGGCCATGACTTTCTTAGATACCGGCTTGCCACACTCCGAACAAATACAATCTCCACCTTCGGTAATGTGTGCTGCCTCAGGCTCTGTTTGGCTAGGCTTAACTGGTACCACACTGATAGGCTTTGCCGGCTCTGCTGATTCACTGAGTAGGTATGCCTTCTCCAGCGTATCTAGTTTAGTTCTTAACGCAAGCAACTCTTTGGCGATGTTCATCTGTTGTCATCCTCCTTAGCACCAACTATTAGCAGCGCCAGCCATGCCGCTGCTTTAACAAAGTCTCTCCAGGTTATGTTATTCATTGTCTTCTTCTCCTTTCCCCATAGTCGGGATAGTCGTCTTGATCAGAATAATCTTCATCATAGTAATCATCATACTCTTGATGGTCATCAGGTTCTGGCTGTGGTATTGCTAAGCCTTGTTGTATTATGGCATCCTCTTCAGCACTGGCAGCTATGTACGCTACTGTGGCTAACGTTGCCGCTGCGACAACAGCGACGGTTCCTCTTTTCATTTCAATCATCTCCTTTTATTAAGCAGTGTGTTCTTCCTGTTTAGAAGCTTTGATAGCTTGACCTAGCGGACAAAAGTCAGCGACAGCGCAATAAGATTCGCACTTGCGGTAGGCCCAGTTCTCACGCATGGTGCATTGTGGAGGTAGCTGCTTAGTCTTGAGGGCTTCTTGTAAGCGTTTGGCTTTAGTTGCAAAGTATAACTTAATCCAGTAGTCTGATATTTTGTTGATAGGTAAAACGTAGACGGGTTGGGTTATGCCTCTATCTCTAGCAATTTGCAAGCCATAGTCCCGGCAGAAAGCCTGAATAAACATATGCCCAACATGGAAGCCCTGGCTCTCAAGCAAGATGCGGTAGTAGTTAAGTTGCAGACTCCATTCATAAACATCCTTTGCCCCGTCGTACCTAAGCTCTTTGCGCATCCTGGGTAGTCCCTTACGGAGACCAGATTTAAAACACTCTCCTGTGAAAACATCTACTTTATATATGCCCAGTGCCTTAGCTAGCTTATAGGACGATGTGACTTTAAAATCCCCGAGGGTATCGTTACTCTTATCGTAAATGCTCCCGTACAAATCTAGCTGACCACTGGTAATATTGTCCTTAATTCTTTCTTCTGATAACATATCCCCTTCACCATGCTGAGCCAGGGTGCTATGTATGGCAGTACCGAACTGTGAGAAGATTACATCCTGAGGTGAGACAGCATAATTCTGCGTTTTACATAGATAGGATTCGCGTGTGCCCCTAATGAGTTCAGTGACAGTCGGGGTATCAATCTTCCTATCCAACGATTTAGCTATGGACCTCAGCGTAGGTAAGAACATACAGCGTTTTGCTTCTATACACTCCGCTAAACATTGCTTGACCCCTACTACTTTGCCGCTTGGGCAGATGAACTTAGTTGCAGACATAGTAAATCACCTCCTTTCAAGGTGTTAGGATCATAGATTAATGGTTTCAACATAGAAATTCCTCCTTTATATAGTTTTGGGTAACAAAAAAGGTCCCTAGCTTTAGGGACCCATAATGAAAAAGCATATTTTAGCTTTATCAAACTTTTATCAACATTTTATCAAACTTTACCACCACAATAGGTAGTTATAAGTACTTTTTGGTATAGAAACTTCAAGACCGTGAAACGAGCACCAGCCCTGCGATACAGGCTGTTTTAAGCGCTTGCTGATAAACAAATTTAATATTTCTTACATAATAACATAAATTACTGCTTCTGTGTGCTATAATAGATGGGAAAAATTAAAAAACATAAAAATCTTAGGGGCGATGAAATGAGTTGGAAGGAATTAGAGAAGAAAATTGCAGCCTACGAGGCCAAAGGCGTGGAAGTGCCCACCGAAAATTTAGTTAAGACAGCTGAACAAATTGAAGGTATTAGAAAGGCTTCTGCCTTGAACACAGCTGTTTTAGACGAGGTAGAAAAGAATATAAAAGCAGGCATGAGTACGGAGGATATTAATACCATTGTGTATGATTTTACCACTGCACATGGAGGCATACCGGCTCCTCTTAATTATGAGGGCTTTCCTAAAAGTGTTTGTACTTCGGTAAACGAAGAGGTTTGTCATGGTATTCCCAGCAAAAACGTTGTTTTGAAAAGCGGCGATATCGTTAATGTGGATGCCACGACTATTTTAAGAGGCTACTACGGGGATGCTTCCCGCATGTTCATGATAGGAAAAGTCACTCCCGCCAGAAAAGATCTGGTGAATATTACCAAGGAGTGCATGCGGCGAGGCGTCGCAGCAGCCAAGGGCTGGAGCAGGGTAGGAGATATTGGCGCTGCCATTGCTTCTTTTGCTCACAAGCATGGTTATTCCGTAGTGCGGGAGTTCGGCGGACACGGCGTCGGCTTGGATATGCATGAAGAGCCTTTTGTTTGCCATATAAGCAAAAAAAATACCGGTATGCTTTTAGTACCTGGCATGATTATTACGGTGGAGCCGATGATTAACCTTGGTAAAGCTGCTTTATACATTGATGCAGAGAATAATTGGACAGCGATTACGGAAGACGGCAAGGCTTCTGCTCAATGGGAAAATACCATTCTGATAACGGAAGGGGAACCTGAAGTCTTGAGCTGGTAATGGTTGGGCAAGTATAAAATTTCTAGACAAATGTAATGCAAACAAAAAAGGAGCTGTATTATTCCGAAACACACCCTTGTAAACCTGATGGTGTGGGCGGAAAATACAGCTCCTTTACTTTTTACTACTGTTGAGCGGTAGGCCTTATAAGAAAATATATTTACAAGCAAACATAATAGCCAAAATGTACATCAAAGTACTGATCTTTTCTCTCTTGCCCATAATGAAGTTGATAACTACATAGGACATAACGCCAAAGCAAATGCCCTCGGAAATACTGTAGCAGAAGGGCATGGCAATAATGGCGATGTAAGCGGGAATAGCTTCAGATAGATCGGTGAAATCAATACCTGCAATAGCAGTTACCATTAAGAAACCAACCATGACTAAAGCAGGAGCAGTAGCAAAAGCAGGAATAGCCAAAAAGATAGGAGCAAAGAATAAGGATAAAGCAAAGAAAATTGCAGTAAAGACAGAAGCAAGTCCTGTTCTACCACCGGCAGCAACACCGGCAGCACTTTCTACGAAGGTAGTAGTGGTACTGGTACCAAGAGCAGCACCGGCACAGGTAGCAATGGCATCGGATAAAAGAGCGCCCTGAATCCTGGGAAGATGACCATCTTTGTCTAGCATATCAGCCTTGGTAGCAACGCCGATTAAAGTGCCAAGCGTATCAAACATATCTACAAAGAGGAAAGCGAACATAACAACCAGGAAATCAAAAGAAAAGAATTTACTAAAATCCATTTGCATAAAAATAGGTGATAAACTGCTTGGCAAGAAAGCGGCAGCACCTTGACTTAAATTAGGAAAGTTGCTGAACATGCCAACCTTAGGATTAGGCACATAAAGACCCACAGTCTCACAAAGCATGCCCAAAACCCAAGTGAATAAAATACCCCACAGAATATCGCCCTTTACTTTTTTGGCCATTAAAACGGCAGTAAAGATGATGCCTGCAGCAGCCAACAACACACCGATGCCTTCGCTGGTGAAGGTCCCGGTAGCAAGCGCATGCTTGAAATTGAAGAGAGCTACTTTGGTTGCAGGATTGGCAATAATGATTTTAGCGTTTAACAGACCAATGAATGCAATAAATAAACCGATACCAACGGAAACAGCTTTCTTTAAAACAAAAGGAATAGCATTGAACAGTGCTTCACGAATAGAAGTAAGAGAAAGAATAACAAAGATGATACCTTCAATCATTACAGCAGCCAAAGCCATTTGCCAAGTATAGCCCATTTGCAAAACTACCGTATAAGCAAAATAGGCATTTAGTCCCATGCCGGGAGCTAAAGCAAAAGGATAATTAGCCAATAAAGCCATAAGCAGCGTGCCAATTAAAGAAGCTAGAGCAGTTGCAGTAAGAATAGCTCCTTTATCCATACCGGTAGCACTTAAAATGCTTGGATTGACGGCCAAGATGTAAGCCATGGTCATAAAAGTAGTCAGACCGGCCATAAACTCTGTCTTTACCGTTGTGTTGTTTTCCTTTAAGTGGAAAAATCTTTCGAGCGTTCCTTGTTCTTTTTCCATAGATTTAGCCCCCTAAGTAAAATAATAATAATTGCACAAACAAAATACATGATTATTATCTAATATTTTTTGATATTAAACAAGCTTATTTTTTTGCCAAAATTCTCTGAATACATTGAGCATGACTTTTTGAGACATTTTCTCCGGCCAAAGCTCTTCCTCCTGGCTGTGGCGCAAGGCTGAAGCCAAATGTGCATACAACTCCGGCTTGTTCTTACTCAGCTTGGCTACCAGTTCCTTCATTTCCTGTCTTTCTGTATTGCCATCGTAAGGACAAGGATTCTTTAGAGGCTTAAGGCCTATTTTTTGTCCATACTCCCTTATTTCCTCCTCCCGGTAGTAAATTAAGGGCCTTAATACTGTTAATTTGGTACGGCTCAGATAGGTTGTAGGCAAAAAGGTTTTCAATTGACCTGAATTCAGGAGATTTAAAAGAAAAGTTTCTACCGCATCATCATTATGGTGAGCAAGTACTACCTTGTTAAAACCCAGCTCCTGGGCTCGCCTGTTGGTGGCCGCCCTACGGAAATAGGCACAAGAAAAGCAAGGAGTGTTGCCTCTGTCTTGCCAAACAGCATTGACGTTGACCTGGTCGTGGTAATGGGTCAGTCCGTAGGTCGCACAAAAGGTGCTGAGCTCCTTTTCCGGGAACGCAGGACTAAACATTGTATCTACCGTATAGCACGCCAACTCAAAAGGCAGCGGGCTATGCTTTTGCACCTCAGCTAAGGCAGCGGTAAGAAACATGCTGTCCTTGCCACCGGATAAACCGATGAGCAGCTTATCACCGGCCTTTAACATTTGAAATTCAATAAGAGCCCGCCACATTTTGGTTAGGTACTCAGCGGGCACGTAGGGTGTTTTAGACATGAGAATAATCCTTTCCATATTAATACTGTAATAATTATAGCAAAAAACAGGGTAATCTGTTAGAATTATAAGGAAGAAAGTTAGAAAGAAATGAGGAAATTATGACAGAAGACATCTTGGCAACGTTGAACAAAGAACAGGCTGAGGCAGTTACACAAATTGCCGGGCCTCTTTTAATTTTAGCTGGTGCCGGCAGCGGTAAGACCAAAGCCCTTACCACCAGAATAGCCTATTTATTGTCCCAGGGGGTTAAACCTTATAATATTTTGGCCATTACCTTCACTAATAAGGCGGCTAAGGAGATGCGCCAAAGAGTGGATAAATTGGTAGGAGAAGCGGCTAAGGACGTGTGGCTTTATACTTTTCACGGCTTTTGTAATCAAATCCTGCGCCGGGAAATTAAATATTTGCCACCCTATACCAGTTCTTTTTCTATTTATGATACTACAGATACCAGAAATGTAGTTAAGGAAGTACTTAAAAAGCTAAACATGGATGAAAAATACTATCCTGTAGCAGCGCAGCTGGCAGCAATTAGTCAGGCTAAGAATAATTTGTGCTCGCCGACTAAGTACATTGCACAGGCTGAAGATTTCCATGCCAAAAAAGTTGGAGAAATCTATCAGGAATATGAAAGCAAGCTCAGAAACAGCAATGCGCTGGATTTTGATGATCTTTTGTTGCTGACTGTGCAGTTGTTTCAGGAAAATCCGGAGGTAGCTGCCAAATATCAGGAAAAGTTTGTCTATGTATTGGTTGATGAATACCAGGATACCAATCATGTGCAATATTTGTTAACAAAAATTCTCTGTGCCAAGCATCATAACCTCTGCGTAGTAGGAGATATTGACCAGAGTATCTATGGCTGGCGGGGTGCAGATATTAGCAATATTTTGGACTTCGAAAGCGATTATCCGGAAGCCAAGATTATCAAATTGGAACAGAACTATCGTTCTACCCAGGTTATTTTGGATGCTGCCAATGCTGTTATTGCCAATAATGTAGAACGTAAGCCTAAAAATTTGTGGACAGATAATGGTAACGGTTTGCCCATTACGTATTTTGAAGCAAATGACGATAGGGAAGAAGCAGCCTATGTGGTGCAAACAATTAAGGGGTTACAAAATGAAGGCTTCAGCTTGGGTGATGTGGCGATTTTATACAGAACCAATGCCCAATCTCGTATTTTTGAGGAAAATTTAATTAAAAATGGTCTATCCTATGTTATGGTAGGCAGCTTGAAGTTTTATGACCGAAAGGAAATAAAGGATATTTTAGCCTATTTAAGGCTCTTGTATAACCATAGGGATATGCAAGCCTTGAACCGTATTATTAACGTGCCAAAACGCGGTATAGGCGCTGCTACGGTACTTAAATTGACTGACATTCTGGCGGCGCAGGGCTGTTCATTATTTGAGCTGGGCAAATTGCCTGACGGCTTGGCTGATTTGGGCAGAGCGGGCAACAAAATTGCTGATTTCATAAAACTTATGGAAAAGCTGCAGGAAAAGGTAGATGTAGTTCCCTTACCTGATTTAATCCAGGCTGTAATTGATGAAACAGACTATCTGGCAGCAAATGAGGATGATGACGAAAATAGAAATCAGAGTCGTCAGCAAAACCTGGAGGAACTAGGTAGAATTGCTCAGGAATTTATGGCTGATGAAAATGAAGAAAATACCTTGGAAGCATTTTTGAACCATGTGGCCTTGGTTGCCGATATTGATGATGCCAAAATGAGTTCCGAAGCAGTTACCTTGATGACTATCCATTCCTCCAAGGGTTTGGAATACCCCGTTATTTTTCTGGCAGGCATGGAGGAGGGTTTGTTCCCCAGTGCCAGAGCAGGAGACAGTGACGATGCTATTGAAGAAGAAAGACGATTGTGCTATGTTGGTATTACCAGAGCTAAGAGACGTTTGTTCCTCAGCTCCTGTCGCAGTCGAATGATGTATGGCAGCATCGTGATGTATCAACCCTCTCGCTTTTTAGGCGAAATTCCTCGTAACTTAATTACGAAAATTAAAGTACAACGCAATCCGGGCTATGGGTACGGTCAGCAGCAATCCGGACTACGGTCTATTGCTCAGACCAGGCATAAGGAGTGGCGTTTTGGAGAGCCTGTTAAGAGAGAGAGCTTTGCCCCTCAGGCAGACACGCCCCTGACTAAATTTAGTTTGGGTGATAAGGTCAAGCATAAAAAGTGGGGTATTGGTACCATTGTAAATGTTAGTCAGGAGGAGGAAGGACAGCAGGTTAAGGTTGCCTTTCCCGGGCTGGGTGTGAAAACCCTGCTAACCAGATTGCGGATTATAGAAAAAATATGAAAGAGGCTTAAGTAATGGAAAACTTAACGGAAGAACAGGCCAAAAAGAGAGTTGCAGCCCTTAAAGCAGAATTGAAAAAGAATGAAATTCTCTATTATGTGCAAGATATGCCTGCCATTACAGATGCAGAATACGACGGCATGATGAGAGAGCTGCGGCACTGGGAGGAAACCTATCCTGCCCTTATTACCAAAGATTCTCCCACCCAAAGAGTGGGCGGACATACTAAGACAGGTTTTACGGAAGTAAAGCATGTTACACCGCTCCTGAGCCTGGGCAACGCTTTTTCTGCAGCGGAAATGGAAGAATTTGACCGCAGAGTAAGAGCTGGTTTGCCTAAGGATGCCCAAATAGAGTACGTGGTTGAGCCCAAGATTGATGGCTTGGCCTGCAGTATTATTTATGAAAATGGTAAGTTTGTCAGAGCTGCTACTAGAGGCGACGGCAGTGTAGGTGAAAATGTTACGGATAATGTGCGTACCATTCAAAACGTACCGAAAGTATTAAAGGCTATTCCCGGTGAAGAAATGCCGGAATTGCTGGATGTACGCGGTGAGGTGTATATGCCTCGCCATGCCTTTATGAAATTAAATGAGGAACGCTTGGAAGAAGGACTGCAGGAGTTTGCCAATCCCAGAAATGCGGCAGCAGGTTCCTTGCGGCAATTAGACCCAAAAGTAACAGGAAAACGTCAGCTGGCCTTCTTTGGCTATGGCGTAGGAATGGGAGCCAAGCCCACTCACAACGAATCCATGGATATGCTACAGCAATATGGTTTTACTACTACAGAGGGCAGGACAGTAGTTCATACCATTGCAGAGGCCAATGAGCTGATTGTGGCACATGGCAAGAGAAGAGCAATTTTAGCTTACGATACTGATGGTGTGGTAGTAAAAGTTAATGCTGTTTGGCAACAGAATATTTTAGGAGCTACAGGTAAGGATCCACGCTGGGCTATTGCTTTTAAATTCCCACCGGAGGAAGCCGAAACCACCTTGGAAGATATTGTGGTACAGGTGGGCAGAACAGGCGTGCTTACTCCCACTGCCGTACTTACCCCGGTAAGGTTATCGGGAAGCACCATTAGCAGAGCTACCTTGCATAATGAGGATTTTATTCGAGATAAAGATATTCGGATTGGCGATCGGGTTATTATTATCAAAGCCGGGGAAATTATTCCGGAAGTATTAAAGGTGGCAGTAGAGAAACGGAGTGGTAAGGAAGCACCTTTTGTTATGCCGGCAGTTTGTCCTGAATGTGGTTGGCAGGTGGTCCGCAAGGACGGAGAAGCAGCAGCCAGATGCACCAATCCTCATTGCCCTGCTTTGGGTAGAGAGGGTCTGATTCACTTCACTTCTCGTGACGCTATGGATATAGATGGTTGCGGGCCTGCAGTGCTTAATCAACTAATGGATGCAGATTTGATTAAGGATCCCAGTGATTTGTACCTACTGACCAAAGAGCAGCTTTTAAAGCTGGAACGCATGGGAGATAAATCGGCTGATAATTTATTGGCGGCCATTGCAGCCAGTAAGGAAGTCAGCTTAGATAAATTGCTTTTTGCTTTGGGCATCCGTCACGTAGGAGCTAAAGTAGCTAGAATACTTGCCCTGAAGTTTGGTACCATGGAAAAGGTCATGGCTGCCAAGCAGGAGGAGCTCAGTGCCATTGATGATATAGGCGATGTTATTGCCGAGAGCGTTGTTACTTATTTTGCTTCTCCCGTAAATTTGGACTTAATTGCAAGACTGAAAGAATTGGGTCTTAATATGGTGATGACTTCCGGTGGTGCAGCCAATGTTAACCACCCCTTTTATGACAAAACCATGGTCTTCACAGGAACACTGCCGACCTTGGATAGAGCCACTGCTCAAACTATGGCGCAGGATGTGGGTGCTAAAATAACCAGCTCCGTCAGCAAGAAAACTGATTATGTGGTGGCAGGAGCGGAGCCAGGTAGTAAATACACCAAGGCACAAGAATTGGGTGTTACAATTATTGATGAAGCTGAGTTTAGAAGAATATTGGAAGAAAACAGTTAATCTATTAAGAGGTGATGGAATAATATGGCAGCAAAAAATTTAATTTTGTTTTATAGCTGGTCAGGCAATACCGCCAAGCTGGCTAAAATGATTCAGGAAAAAGTTGGCGGCGATCTTTTTGAAATCAAGGCACAAAAACCTTATTCTAATAAGTACGCTCTGTGTATAGCACAGGCTGGAAAAGAAAAGCTGACCCGCAGCTACAGGGATGTGGTAGCCCTACCGGAGAATTTAGCCGACTATGATTGTGTCTATGTGGGTTCTCCCGTATGGTACGGTGGCTGGTCCTTTCCCATGCTGGTAGCTTTAAAGAAGTTGGATTTATCCGGCAAGAACCTGCTTCCGTTCTGTACGCATGGTGGTGGTGGCGGGTCTTCTCTCCAAGGCAAGCTGGAAGCTTTGCAACCCAAGGCTAAGGTATTCAACAGCTTCGTCACCAAAGAAGAGGGTGGAGCAACTTTAGCAAAAGATATTGATGCCTGGTTGGAGAAGGTAGAATAAAAAAACGGTAATAAAATTAAAGGCTGCGCAAAGAATGGCGCAGAGAAGAAATAAAAAAGAGACCTGTGGACTATACCAAAAGTGTATATCCACAGGTCTTTTTTGAATTTATGATATAGAATCAGTCGAGCACATACTTATTGTAGGATTTATTTAACAATCACTACAGGACATTTAGCAATCTGCACTACTTCAGTACTCACGCTGCCCATCAGCAAACCGCTCAACACACCCAGGCCACGGTTACCCATAACAACCATGTCGATTTTTTCGCTTGCGATAACCTGAGCTATAGTTGCTGCCGGGTTGGTATTGATTACTTGCTTATAAGCAACATTATCATAAGAAGCTTTGTGGGCAGCCATTTCAGCCAGTTTTAAAGGCTGAACAGAATCAGCAGGAGCTTTCTTGGTTTCTTTAATGCTGTCCATAGTGGTAGGGGCGTAGGCAATTTTAATTTCTAACGCAATTACCTGGCTATGCAGTTGTTTACCAAGATAAAGAGCAAAATCCAAAGCACGCAAAGAAGTTTTAGAACCATCTACCGGTACGAGAATTTTTTCTAACATACTAACTACCCCCTTTATGTATAACTACTACACTTTCCTCCACATATATTATACTATAAAATTGCCAATAAATACAAAAAAGCTCGGAGATTTACGTCTCCGAGCTTCTCTCAATCTGATTATTTTTCTGCAGTAGCAGCAGCAGGTTTTGCATCGGGATCAGTCAGTTTAGAAGTGCAATTCTTCACGACCATGATAGCCAAGCCCATCAACAGGAGAGCTACCACTAATTGCAAACCGTCAACCATTACTACGAACTTGCCTGCATTGAGCTTTTGGATAATGCCGTATACGGACAATGCCAAGGCGCTCATGGTTACCAAGAACATGAAAACCATGGGGAAGTACAACATCCAGCCTTTTCTGCCGGTAGTACGTAGGAAAACAGCCATAGCAATCAATACCAGGGAAGACAACAGCTGGTTAGCTGCACCAAAGAGCGGCCAAATATTCAAATAACCGCCTAAGCAGAGCAGATAGCTGAAGAACAAGGTAACAACGGTTGCTACGTATTGGTTGCTCAAAACCTTCTTCCAGCCGGTCAGCTCTTGACCAGGTGCCGGAGCTAACAGCTCTTGCAAGGACATACGAGCAATACGGGTTACGGCATCAATGGTGGTCATTGCCAAGGCAGATACGCACATGGTAACTATACAAGCACTGACTTCTTTAGGAATACCAAAGGAAACAAAGTAACCGGAAATAGCGGTACCGAAGATAGCAAAGGGAGTGGCCTTGGGCAATGCACCGTTTACTGCTACGGAGCAAGCGATAACCAAGGAAACAACACCTAAAGTAGATTCAATCAACATAGAACCGTAACCAACGCCCAGCATATCTTTTTCGTTGGAAATTTGTTTGGAGGAGGTACCGGAGGAAACCAAGCTATGGAAACCGGATACAGCACCGCAAGCAATCGTAACGAACAAGATGGGGAATAGAGGTTTGTTAGCTACAGTGAAACCAACGAACGCAGGCATGTTCAAAGTGGGATTGCCAACCAAAATACCCACAACACCGGCTAAAATCATACCCAACAGTAGGAATACGCTTAAATAGTCACGGGGTTGAATCAACATCCACATAGGCATAATAGAAGCAATAAAGCAGTAAGCATAGGTGATATAAAGCCAGGTAGTGCGACTAGCAAAAAGCGGGAAAGCAATACCGCCGGCAATCATAGCAACGATGCAAATAATGCCGATAATTAATTCTGTGCTGCCGGAAACCTTATGATTATGAAGGAAGAAACCAAATATAATAGCAACAACAATGTACAGCAAGGAAATGGAACCTGCAGCAGCATTAGGCACTAATTGGGCTCCGTCTTTGGCAAAACCATTAAAGGTAGAAGCCATAATATCGGAGAAAGCAGCTATAACCAACAGAGAGAACAACCAAGAGAAAATTAAGAACAATTGACAACCGGTATGACCAACATATTGTTCAATAATCTTTCCCATAGACTTGCCGTCGTTCTTTACGGAAGCGTACAAAGCAGTGAAGTCTTGTACGGCACCAAAGAAAACGCCGCCAATTAAGAGCCACAAGAGGGCTGGAACCCAGCCGAACATAGCAGCAATGATAGGACCGGTTACAGGGCCTGCTCCAGTGATCGAAGAGAACTGGTGAGCAAACACCGTAAACTTGGAAGCCGGTGCAAAATCGTGACCGTCTTCATGTACATAGGCCGGAGTTTTAGCATCCGGTTCAATTCCCCACGTATTTACCAGCCAGCGGCCGTAGAACATGTAGGCACAGATAAAAATGATGATAGCAATAACAACAACAGTTAATCCATTCATGAACTCACTCCCTTTTTTTGTGACAGCGTTGTCTAAATTATCTTATGAAAGTTAGATAAAAAATACTATGCCGTTCTTTAAATAAACAATACTTTGAAAAAGATTGTTTTCAGATAATCTATCACTTATGGACACCCGTGTCAACACTTTTTTTAAAAAAAGCTTGTTTTTTTACCAAATATGTTATAATTACATAGACAAATACATTTTATGTATTTTGATATGGCGGACATTGGGAAGTGGAATATTATGGATGATAAAGCTGTACTCCGGGAACAGAATGAGGAAATCAAGAATTTGTTAGCGGCAGTACCAGGTGGGGTTTTTAAATATGAAGCTATCCCAAGGGGGCAGTTTGCCTTCGTTAGCGCCCAGCTTCTGCGTTTATTAGGCTATACAGAACAAGAATTTCGCCAGAAATTTAACAACTGTTTTGATGATATGGTTTACGTGGAAGACAGGGATAAGGTTTTAAAATCTATAGAGAATCAAATAGAAAATGGGGAATTCGATACCTGCGAATATCGCATAGAAATGAAGAATGGCGACCTAAGATGGTTCTATGATGTAGGACATTTGGTGACTGATGAAACAGGTAAAAGATGGTTCTATGTGGTAGTGGTAGATATTGACGACCGTCGTCGCCTTCAGGAAGAACGGGAAAATAAGGCAAGACTTATGTCTATGTTGGAAGCAGCCCAAGATGCCAGTCGTGCTAAAACCTTGTTTTTGTCCAATGTGAGCCATGATATGAGAACGCCTCTAAATGGTGTCATTGGCTATACAGAGTTGGCTTTGGCCTCCCAGAACCTTGTGGATATGCGGTATTACCTTAGCAAAATTAACGATTCCAGCCATATGTTGATGAAGCTAATCCAAGATACGCTTGACTTGAGCCGTTTTGAGACGGGCACCTATACCTTGAATCTTGCGCCTGTTTATTGTGGAGAAGTAGTGGACTCTTTACTTACGGCCATTAAGCCACAAGCTGAGGCCAAAGGAATAAAGATTACCGTTGACAATAGTAAAGCCGTCATGGCTAACATTAATATTGATAGCTCCAGGGTACAGGAAATTATTTTAAACCTGCTTAGCAATGCCATAAAGTTTACACCTAAGGGCGGCCATGTAGAACTGATTATAGAATGCCTAAAGGAAACACCCCGTATGATTTATGATAAGATAGTAGTTAAAGATAATGGCAGGGGTATTAGTCCGCAGTTTTTGCCACACATTTTTGAGGCATTTGCCCAGGAACGGCATTGGGATGAGGAAAATGTGGGCGGCACGGGACTGGGACTTTCTATAGTAAAGAGACTGATAGATTTAATGGGTGGACGAATTGAAGTTGAGAGTGAGCTTGACAAGGGGAGTACCTTTACAGTGTACCTCAACTTTGAACGTGCCAACGAAAAGACAAAGCAAACAACGAAAAATGCTATTGATGGTGAAGTGCTGACTTGTTTGCAAAATAAAAGGATACTATTGTTTGAAGATAATGCCTTGAATTCAGAAATTGTAGTTAGGTTATTGGAACGTCGGGGCGTGAAAGTGACAGTAGCCACCAACGGGAAAATTGGTTTGGAAATTTTTGAGAAGTCTGACCTTGATTATTTTTCAGCTATAATCATGGATGTCAGAATGCCCGTTATGGGTGGGTTGGAGGCGACCAAAGCCTTGCGGGCTCTGGAAAGAAGAGATGCCAAAACCATACCTATTATTGCCATGAGCGCCAATGCCTATCCTGATGATATTGCTAATGCCCATGCGGCAGGCATGAACGATTATCTTACCAAGCCGGTTGTTCCGGGGGTTATGTTCCGTACTCTGGCTATGTGGCTCAAGCAGTAAGTATGCTATAATTAATTCATAAATAGCCCCACAAGGGTGCAATAACTTTAAGGAGGATGTTCTATGTATAAAGATGGGAAAATCGTTGTAGGTAGAAGTAGCACAGATTTTGTGTATATGATACCTAAAATGGTCAACAGACACGGACTTATTGCCGGTGCTACCGGTACAGGTAAAACCATTACGTTGAAAGTATTAGCCGAATCCTTAAGTGATATGGGTGTTCCGGTTTTTCTGGCTGATATTAAAGGTGATGTTTCCGGTACCTGTCTGGCAGGAACTTCCAGCGATAAAATGACTGACCGTTTGAATAAAATGGGGATTAAAGATTTTAACTATCACGCCTATCCCGTGCAATTCTGGGATGTGTTTGGTAAAAAAGGGCATCCTATCAGAACTACCGTTTCTGACATGGGGCCGGTCTTGCTTTCTCGTTTGTTGGAACTGTCTGATGTACAGGAAGGTGTTTTGAATATTGTCTTCCGTATTGCCGATGATAAAAAACTTCTTTTATTGGATTTAAAGGATCTGCGTTCCATGCTGAGCTATGTTGGTGAAAATGGGCAAGAATTTACTACTCAGTATGGTAATGTTACCAAGCAAAGCGTGGGTAGTATCCTACGTTCCCTGATGGCTCTGGAAGATGCAGGCGGCGATGCTTTCTTTGGCGAGCCCAAGCTGGATATTCATGACTGGATGGGTAGGGATCCTGATGGTCATGGCATTGTAAATATCCTCCACTGCGTAGAGTTGTATCAGAAACCAATTCTGTATGCTACCTTTATGTTGTGGCTGCTGAATGAATTATTTGAGGTGATGCCTGAAGTAGGTGATTTGGATAAACCTAAGATTGCTTTCTTCTTTGATGAAGCGCATTTGCTTTTCACAGATGCACCTAAGGCTTTGGTGGACAAGGTAGTGCAGGTAGTAAAATTAATTAGATCTAAGGGTGTGGGTGTTTACTTTATCACTCAAAATCCAGCTGACTTGCCGGACCCTGTTTTGGCTCAGTTGGGCAATCGGGTCCAGCATGCTCTTCATGGCTACACTCCTGCTGAACAGAAGGCTATTAGAGCAGCTTCCGAAAGTTTTAGACCTAATAAAGAGTTTAAAACAGAGGATGTTATTGGCGAGCTGGGAATAGGCGAAGCATTGACTTCTTTTCTGGATGAACAAGGTACTCCCAGTATAGTGCAGAGAACAAAAATTTTGCCTCCGATGAGCAACATGGGGCCGGCAGATGAGGCTACCCGTACTAAGTTTATTAAGGAAAGCAATGTTTATGGTAAATATGAACAGGCTATTGATAGAGAATCTGCTTTTGAAATATTGACTGCTCAAACCCAAAAAGAACAAGCTGACAAAGAAGCACAGGAGCAAGCAGAGGCAGATGCTAAGGCGGCTGCTGCTCAAGCCAAAGCCGATGCGGCTGCGGCCAGAGAACAGGCCAGAACCGAAGCTGCTCAGGCCAGGGCACAGGCAGCTGCTTCCAGAGCTGCTGCGCGTCAGCCTAAGAGCTTCCAGGATAAAATAATAGACAAAACTATTAATTCCCTGGAAAATCAAGCAATTCATGCTTTGACCAGAAGCATTTTTGGCTTGTTGAAGAAATAATTAGTTTTTTAAGTATTGTAAGTTTGACGAAAAAGCTGTTTTATTATAATATACTACCAGTAGATCATATGACTGACGGAAATGGTGGAGAGATACCACATGGAGTATGATCAAGTTAAGCCGACCGTCTGGGCAGAAAAAGCCCGGACGGTTGGCTTTTTCTTTTACCATAAAGGAGGTCAAAAGATGACAAAGGGGCATGTCCATTCTATTGAATCAATGGGGTTGGTGGACGGGCCCGGTATTCGCACGGTAGTCTTTCTCCAGGGATGCAAGCTAAGATGCCAATATTGTCATAACCCTGACACTTGGAACCTGGCTGACAAGGCCATCCTCATGGAGCCACAAGAGCTCATTAGGAAGCTGGTAAGATTCAAATCTTACTACAAAGCAAAGGGCGGAGTAACATTTTCCGGCGGCGAGCCCTTACTGCAAAAGGATTTTCTTTTGGAAGTTTTGCCTCTCTGCAAAGAGGCAGGCATTAATACCTGCTTGGATACAGCAGGTTGTGGCGTGGGAGATTACGAAAAAATCCTAGCTCACACTGATTTAGTGATTTTAGATATTAAGCACTATACCAGGGAAGGCTACGCAATGGTAACCGGTCATTCTATAGACGAAGTAAACAAGTTCCTGGCAGTGTTGCAGAAGCTTGCCATTCCCTTATGGCTTCGTCATGTAGTGGTACCGGGTCTCACAGACGGAGACGAGCACCTGAAAGGTTTAGCTGATTATGTAAAAACTATTAAAAATGTTGAACGCATCGAGCTCTTGCCTTATCACGTGTTAGGAGTACCTAAGTACAAGACTTTGGGTATTCCCTACAAGCTGGAAGGAGTACCTCCTATGGAGGCCGCTGAGCTCACTAAATGGCAAGAATTGCTTAATGCACAGCTACGTTAAAAGAGAGGCAGTGATAATCATGATGGATTATTTAAATAGTAAAGCATGGGAAGGTTTTAGAACCGGAGAATGGCGTCACTTGGTTAATGTAGAAAACTTTATTCAAAAAAATTACACTCCTTATAAGGGTGATGGTAGCTTCTTGGCCGGTCCTACCGAAAAAACTCAGAAGGTATGGGAAAAAGCCCATGAACTGATTGTAGAAGAAATAAAAAAAGGTATTATTGACGTGGAAACCAAGGTCGTTTCCGGTATTAATAATTTTGCTCCCGGCTACATTGATAAAGACAATGAAGTAATTGTGGGCCTGCAAACAGATGCTCCCTTAAAACGTATTGTTAATCTTTATGGTGGTATCCGTACAGCTGAGTCTGCCTTGGAGCAATATGGCTACAAGCTGGATCCGGTAGTGGAAAAACATTTTAAGCTGTATCGCAAAACTCATAATGATGGCGTATTTGATGCTTATCCCAAACGTACCAGGGTAGCTCGTAGTGCCGGTCTTTTAACAGGACTGCCTGATGCCTATGGCCGTGGTCGTATTGTTGGTGACTATCGTCGCGTAGCTTTGTACGGTACTGATTTCTTAATTAAAGAAAAACAAAAGGATGAGACCTTTTTAGATGGTCCCATGACTGACGAGCGTATTCGTTTGCGGGAAGAAGTTTCCATGCAGATTAAGGCGTTGCAGGAAATGACTGAAATGGCTAAAACCTATGGCTGCGATATTTCCAAGCCTGCTGTTACCGCTCAAGAGGCTGTACAAAATCTGTATATGGCTTATTTAGCCGGCATTAAAGAAAATAATGGCGCTGCTACCAGCCTGGGTCGTACTGCTACCTTTCTAGATATTTATATTGAAAGAGATATGGCTAACGGCCTGTTAGATGAAAAGGCTGCGCAAGAATTAATTGACCAATTTATTATTAAATTGCGTCTGGTTCGTCATTTGCGTACCCCTGAGTATAACGAACTGTTTGGTGGAGATCCTACCTGGGTTACCGAGTCCCTGGGTGGTATGGGTGTGGATGGCCGGACTTTGGTTACGAAGAGCTGTTTCCGGTATTTACATACCTTGACCAATTTAGGGACTGCTCCCGAGCCCAACCTAACCGTGCTTTGGAGTCAGAACCTGCCTCAAGGCTGGAAAGATTATTGCTCCAAGATGAGCATTGATACTGATTCTATTCAATACGAAAATGATGACATTATGCGCCCCATGTATGGTGATGATTATTGCATCGCTTGTTGTGTATCTGCTATGGCAGTTGGTAAGCAAATGCAATTATTTGGAGCTCGTGCCAATTTGGCCAAGAGCCTCCTGTATTCCATTAACGGTGGTATTGACGAAGTGAAGGGGATGAAGGTCATCCCTGAAATAGCTCCCAACACTGAGGAAATCCTTGATTATCCTACAGTTATTACCAGCTACAAAAAAGTTTTGGCTTATGTGGCAGAGCTTTATGTAGATACAATTAATATCATTCACTACATGCACGATAAATATGCGTATGAAGCCAGCCAAATGGCACTGCATGATACTTTGGTAGAAAGACTGGCTGCTTTTGGCGTAGCAGGTTTGTCTATTGCAGCAGATTCCTTGTCTGCCATTAAATTTGCCAAGGTAAGGCCGATTCGCAATGAGCAAGGCGTTGCGGTAGATTTTAAGGTAGAAGGTGATTTCCCCAAGTATGGCAATGATGATGACAGGGTAGACGATATTGCTAAAGAAATTGTAATGTACTTCTCCTCCGAATTGAAAAAACATCCTTTGTACAGAAAAGCACGTCACACCTTATCTGCTTTGACCATTACCAGTAACGTAATGTATGGTAAGAAAACAGGAACCACTCCGGATGGACGTAAGGCCGGCGAACCCTTTGCACCGGGTGCTAACCCTATGCATGGCCGTGATGAGAATGGTGCCTTGGCTTCCTTGAATTCTGTGGCAAAGATTCCCTATCGTGATGTTTGTCAAGACGGAGTATCCAATACCTTCTCTATTGTGCCCAATGCTTTAGGCAAGGCTCCCAAAGAGAGAGTAGACAATTTGGTTAGCATTCTGGATGGCTATTTTGTGCAGGGTGCTCATCATTTGAATGTTAACGTTATGAACCGCCAGGTGCTTCTTGATGCTATGGAGCATCCGGATAATTACCCTACCCTGACTATTCGTGTTTCCGGATATGCTGTTAACTTCAATCGTTTATCCAGAGAGCAACAGCTGGAAGTTATTAAACGTACCTTCCATGAAGCAATGTAAAATTTTTTTAAAAAACTATTTACAAATAAAAATTTCAGTATTATAATCACAAGCATAGAGCAACATTGTTGTTGCGGCGTTTAAGCCGAAAAACAATGTTGCTCTTTTTTTCGTGCCAAAGATAGATAAAAGAGCCAAACACAGGGGGGTTGAATTAAAATGGGAGTACCGGAATTATTTGGATCAATGGTTTTTAATGAGTCAGTAATGAAAGAAAAATTGCCTACAGCAACTTACAAAGCTTATAAACAGGCCGTACTGACTGGTGCTAGTTTGGATTTACCATTTGCTAATATTATTGCCAATGCCATGAAAGATTGGGCTTTGGAAAAGGGAGCTACACATTTTACTCACTGGTTCCAACCGATGACAGGTATTACTGCCGAAAAGCATGAAGCCTTTATCACCCCTACTACGGACGGTGGTATTATCATGGACTTCTCCGGCAAAGAATTAATTAAAGGCGAACCGGATGCCTCCAGTTTTCCTTCCGGAGGGCTTAGAGCCACCTTTGAGGCACGTGGCTATACAGCTTGGGATCCTACATCTTATGCCTTTATTAAGAATCACACCTTGTGCATTCCTACAGCTTTCTGTTCTTATACCGGTGAAATTCTGGATAAGAAGACGCCGCTGTTGCGTTCTATTCACGAAATTGATGTTGCCAGCAGAAAGGCTTTAAAATTATTTGGTATTAACACCGCCAGTGTAGTTTGTACAGTGGGACCGGAGCAGGAATACTTCTTGATTGACAAAGAAATGTTTGAGGCACGTCGTGATCTAAGATTTACCGGACGTACCTTGTTGGGTGCTATGCCTCCTAAAGGGCAGGAAATGGATGACCATTATTTCGGTATCATCAAACCCAGGGTAAAAGCGTTTATGGAAGATTTGGACGATGAGCTTTGGAAACTAGGCGTTTTGGCTAAAACTGAACACAATGAGGTTGCACCAGCTCAACACGAACTGGCACCTATTTATACCATCACTAACGTAGCCACTGACCACAACCAAATTACCATGGAATTCATGAAACGAGTTGCTTTAAAGCACGGTTTGGTATGCCTCTTACATGAAAAGCCTTTTGATGGTATTAATGGCAGCGGCAAGCACAATAACTGGTCCTTAGCCACTGTAGAAGGCAAAAATATTCTTGAGCCTGGTCATGATCCCTATAAAAACACCTGTTTCTTATTCTTCCTGGCAGCAATCATTAAGGCCGTAGATGAATACCAAGACCTTCTGAGAGTCGTAGTAGCCACTGCCGGTAACGATCACCGTCTAGGCGCCAATGAAGCTCCTCCGGCCATTATTTCCATGTTCCTGGGAACTGAATTGACCAATGTGTTGGAAGCTATTGAAAAGGGTCAATCTTATACTTCCGCCAAGAATAAAATGATGAAGATAAGCGGCAACGTTATCCCTGATTTCCAACAGGATAACACCGATAGAAACAGAACATCTCCCTTTGCCTTTACCGGCAACAAGTTTGAATTTAGGGCAGTGGGTAGTGCTCAATCCATTGCCGGCCCCAATATTATTTTGAATATAGCTGTAGCTGAAATACTTGATGAATTTGTAGACGCAGTAAGTAAGTCTAAAGACAAGAAGGCTGCTATTAACAAGGTTATTAAAGATGCTATTGTGGAACACAAACGTATTATATTCAATGGGGATGGATATACGGAGGCTTGGGTTAAGGAAGCCAAGAAACGTGGTCTCTTAAACATTAAATCCACTCCGGAAGCTTTGCCTTATTGGCTGACCGAAAAGAACCTGAATCTTTTCAGCAAACACAATATTTATACTGAAAAAGAAAGTCGTTCCCGTATAGAAATTCACTTTGATGAATATTGCAAGACCATTAACATTGAAGCTAAAACTATGATGGAAATGCTTACCAAAGATTTACTTCCCGCAGCCAGTCTTTACGCGGGCGATTTGGCTAAAGTAGTGGCTGAAAAGAAGGCGGCCGGAGTATCAGCATCCGGAAGCTTTGAAGCTGAAACATTAGCTAAGCTAAGTTCCTTGTCTGCTGACTTGTACAAGAAGAACGAGGCAATGAAGAAAGATCTTGCTGCTACCGTAAAGATTGCAGATTTACCAAAGCGCGCTCTTGCCTTCCATAAGACTATTGTCGAAGATATGGCCACTGCCAGAAAAGTAGCTGATGAGCTGGAAACCTTGCTTGATGATAGCTATCTGCCTTATCCTACTTATGGCAAACTTCTCTTTGGTGTCAATGCGTAATACACACTTGCGCATGCACAAAAAAGCGTATTCTCTCCCCTGGGAGAATACGCTTTTTTAATACCCCAAAACAGGTATAAGAGGCCGGTTACATTGTCAGAACATGTTTTTGTGAGAATACAAAATGACTATTAAGTCAAATATGTGGTATAATGCATTATCCGGTTTATTTTAAAAGACAGGTCTGATGGGGGAAAATATAATGGCTGAGAAACAAGAATTGTCCAAAGAACAACGTATTTTAAGGGCAGCAGAGCAGGTGTTTTCCAGAAAAGGGTATACTGATGCCACTTTGTATGAAATCATTAAAATTGCTGATACAGGCAAGGGAACAGTTTATAAATATTATGGTAACAAGGATTTCTTGTTCTACACCCTAATTCATGGGAAAAATGAAGCTTTTTTAGATAAGCTAAAGGTGAGCTGTGATGCCAAGCTGCCTTTTATGGATAGACTGCATGGTTTTTTGCTGGAGATGCTCAAGTTTATTATCAAGAATAAAATGCTGTGGCGCGTACTCATTGTCCAAGCTATTGCAGCACCTTCAGGCTGGTGTTTTGTGTGGAACGATAAAAAACATGATTTGGATATTGATGTACAATGGGGCAATAAGCCTACACCTGAAGAAGTGGCAATAAAAAAGAAATATACCATGATATTACGGTCAGAGATTGCTGTGCTGGTGGATATTCTGCAAGAGGGTATTGATTCCGGCATAGTAAAGCCCATTATAGATTTACCTTTGGTGGCGGCTAATATTTTCTTCGGCAGTATCGTCATGATTTCCCAGACTAGAAGGGCTGATATAAATCTTAACGAAGATGTAGACATAATGGTTGATAGGATTATGAACGGCCATAAAAAATAAGAAAGAAATAACTAAATATATGGTTGTTACTTTGTTATAACTACAAAGGAGACCTGTAGACATACATTTTTTGTATAGTCTACAGGCCTCTTTTTTCTTATTTTTCGTTGGAACCTTATCTTGAACCTTGCCGGATTTTCCTTATTTCTTTTGTGGTGTTGGGAACATTAAATTAAATAAGGCTATATCTACCATTTTACTGTCACCGTTGCGTAAATAACCCAAAATTCCCAGCGTATTGTCTTTAACAGCGGCTAACTTGCCACCGTTAAGATTATTACCCAAAAGCTTGGAACAGTTCAGGGCACCTAAATAAGCACCGTCCTTACGCCATACCTTGAGGTTAAAACCGTCAATTACACACACATAGTCTTTCAGTACCGCCATATCAACTAAATTGTTTACAGAGCTTTTAGCGGTCTGGGTAGGCTGACCATAGGTCTTGAGGATTTTTCCTTTTTTGTCAAAGCTTACTACAATATTTGTACCATTAGGTACGACCCGTCCACCGCCGTAAATAGTCCCGTCATTGGTAATTTGAACTAAGGTCAAGCCACCCCTAAAAGGAGCTCGTCTGTTATGAAGAAAGCTGGGGGTATTATTTTCAAAGGCATCGTCCTTAATATCGCTTAAGGTAAAATTATCATTGCCATAAAGATAGGCTTGATGTTCACCGGGGGTGAGGACGAGCTTGGTGGCAGTGGTCTTGCCTTCGTAGCTGACGATATCATTACCGCTTTTCAGGGTATGGACACCGTCTCTGATATAGTAAACTACGCCATCTACTCCTATGGTAACGCTAAGCAGCATTTTGGCTTTTAGGGTTAAAACACCGTCTGTACCGAATTTCTTAAAAGGTGTAAGAATGCCATCTTTATTTTGAAAACAGTGTAGGGTAGAGGTGTTGCCATCCTCGCTGCGCAGAGCTACGTAATAATTGTTGTTTTGCAGGAAAAAATTAAGAATTTTATCAGGATCATAGGCCGTTAAGGGCGGGGTATTTAATTGTTGCAAGGTAAGTCGCAAATTACCTAATTCTACAGCTTGATAGGGGTAAGGCTCAGCTTTCTTTAAGGGATTTTTTATTTCAACTTTGGAACAACCTAATATTATTAAAACTAGCAGGAGACAGGCTCCTACCAGCATAAGAAATTTCTTTTTCAAGGAGAACATCCTTTCCTTTGTAATAAAGAGATTATAACATTTTATGTAGTTTCTCTCAATGCAAATAAACAAGGCCTTCGGAGATTTTTCCGAAGGCCTTGCGAGACACACAGACAATTTTTAATTCCAAGCAGGTTGAATGGTACCCTTAAAATGTTCTTTAATGAAATCAGCATTTTCCTTGGATTGGTAAATGGCTTGTAAATCCTTAACCAATTGATCGCTAGCGTTAGCTTTCTTTACTACGAAGATGTTAACGAAGTTGTTTTTAGGATTTTCTACTAAAATGGCATCCTTTTCAGGGCTCAGGCCTGCCGGCAGAGCATAGTTTACATTAATGATGGCGCAGGTTACGTCCTTAAGATTCCTGGGAATAGCAGCGGCATCCAGTTCCTTGAAGGTGAAGTTATGAGGATTCTTGGTAACATCCGCTACACTGGAGGTTGGATTGTTTTTATCCTTCAATTCAATCAGGTTGGCATTAGCCAGGATTAAGAGAGCTCTGCCACCGTTGGAGGGATCATTGGGAATGGCAATGGAAGCGCCATCAGGAAGCTTGCCACCCTTTTTAATAGTACTGGAATAAATAGCCATAGGGAAGTTAACCGTTTTGAAAACTTCTACTAAATCAAACTTGGGTTCTTTTTTGAGATTGGCAGCCAGGTAAGGAGCATGTTGCATGCTGTCAGCATACAAATCGCCTTGGTTGAGGGCAATGTTGGGAGAAACGAAATCATTAAATTCCACAACTTCAATATTAATACCTTTTTTGGCAGCCAATTTCTTGACATTGTCCATGATTTCAGCATGGGGACCTGCGGTAACACCAATCTTTACCACAGCGGGCTTGTTATCTTTCTTAGGAGCAGCAGCTTCTTTTTTTGCTTCAGGAGCACCGCCGCAACCGGTTAAAGCTAGTAATGCACAAATAAGAGCAATAGAAGATAATTTTTTCATAATATAGACCTCATTTCAGTTAGTTGATTTTTGATTTATTTAGCTTGGCAGAAATGAAGTTTCCTAAAGACTGTACGATTTGTACGAGAACAATCAGAACAATAACGGTAATAATCATGATGTCCAAACGGAAACGTTGATAGCCGTAGCGGATGGCCAAATCTCCCAGACCGCCACCACCTAAAGCACCTGCCATGGCTGAGTAGCCGATTAAGCTGATAATTGCTAAAGTAATACCTAAAACTATGGAATGCATGGCTTCCGGTAAAAATACTTTGGTAATAATCTGCATCGGACTGGCGCCCATGGACTGGGACGCCTCGATTACCCCCGGATCTACTTCCAATAAGGAAGATTCAATAATTCTTGCTATAAAGGGTGCGGCAGAAATGGTCAAAGGAACGATGGCTGCCGTAGTGCCAATGGAGGAACCAACAATTATCCTGGTTAAAGGAATGATGGCTACCATGAGAATGATAAACGGAGTGGATCTGGTGGCGTTGACAATAGCGCCTAAAATAGCATTAATACCCTTGTTTTCCAAAATCTGGCCCTTATCAGTTACGGTCAGGATAATACCAAGGGGTAAGCCAATCAAGGTTGCTAAAATAGTAGAAGCGACGACCATGTAGATAGTTTCATACAAGGACTTTGTTAATAAAGCAAGAATATCACTTGACATAGCCGATCACCTCAACTTTCAATTTTTTTTCATCCAAGAAATTCATGGCATTTTTAATATGCTCGTTGTCGCCCTGTAGTTCGATAAGTAAGGAACCGTAGGGAGTATCTTTAATGCTTTCCAAATTGGCTAGCAGAATATTTACATCTACATCATACTTCTTGATTAAGGTGGACATTACAGGTTCTCCGGCACTTTCACCAATAAAGGACAAGCGAATCAGAGGATGGGATCCCTCAGTATAGGTAGGTGTCATAGGCATATTCTTAATCATATCAGGCAGCTCGTTGTTTTGAATACTGCTGACAAATTCCTTGGTTGTTGCTTTTTGCGGATTGGTGAAGATATCAAACATGGTACCTTCTTCAATAATTTCGCCATTTTCAATAACAGCTACTCTGTCGCAAACTTCCTTAACAACCTGCATCTGGTGAGTAATCAGAACAATAGTAATATGAAGACGTTTGTTAATATCTTTTAACAAATCCAAAATAGATTTGGTAGTTTGAGGATCCAAGGCAGAGGTAGCTTCATCGCAAAGTAAGACTTTAGGATCGGAGGCCAGGGCTCTGGCAATGCCAACTCTTTGCTTTTGTCCGCCGGACAATTGAGAAGGATAATGATGACTTCTATCCTTTAAACCAACCAGGTCTAAGAGGGCGTCTACTTTCTTGGCAATAAGGGCCTTGTCCATGCCTTGAATTTCTAACGGAAAGGCAATATTGTCATAAACGGTACGGGAAGCCAACAGATTAAAATGCTGGAATATCATGCCAATATTTTGTCTGGCCTTGCGTAATTGGGTAGCGCTCATGGCTGTTAATTCCTTACCATCTACAATAACTCTGCCGGTGGTAGGAGTTTCCAACATATTAATGCATCTTACCAATGTACTCTTACCTGCACCGGACAAACCGATAATGCCAAATATTTCACCTGGTTTTATGTGCAGGTTGGTACTTTTTAAAGCCTCAATATCGCCGCGTTTGCTGTTATAAGTTTTAGCGACATTTTCCAAGATAATCATGTAAGTAGTCCCTCGATTTCCTTAATGAAATAATAAAAAAGCCTCTTCATTATGAAGAGGACTAATTTGTATTTAATCTTCTTCATCTTTCAGGCTGAGCCTGGTGGACTTGGCACCGTTCACTACGTGATGGTTGCCGTAGCTTCATCGGGCCATTCCCTCAGCTACTCTAGATGAATGCTATGAATTTGCTATAGAACAATATAACGAAATATTACACCAGAGGTTTATATTTGTCAATAAGTTTTTAAAAAATGTAATATAAAAGCATCCTGCCTCTCAAAAAATGAGGAAGCAGGACGTCAAAGGGGAGGCAAAACTATTGAGCTTTAATGATAAAGTTTACGGCCATGTTAATGGGTCGTGTTTCTGTAGAAGCACGTATAAACAAACTATTGTCAAAAACAATTGGATACTTATAGGTAGCATTATCCATCGTAGGAGTGTCCTGCCTATCAAACTTGGTGGCATACTTTGCATATTCTCCACCGGTAAAAATCCCGGAAGGAGATACATTCTGCTTCAGCCAGAACCCGTTTTTCCAGGGAGAGGAGTCTGTTCCGTAATGGGCAATAAATTGGGGCGGGAAGGTATAAAAACTGCCGGTAATGCGTATGGTAGCATCATCTTGCCATTCCATTAGATTACCGGAAACGTGGTTAGCAGCTGCGCTGCCATAGCCACGCAAAAAACTACCAACAGGAGTGCTGGGAGTGGTAGAGCTGTGGAGAAGGGAACGTAAAATGCTGTAGCGTTCCGGAATAACGCTGCCGTCACATTTTAGCCAGGTACCGCCATCAGTGGGCAGAGTGGCGCTAGGCCAGGCCACTATAGTACCAATGGGACAACCGGTATTGGCATTACGATCGCGGACTAAATCTGTGGTAGCTCGTGGTTCCGTTTCTGTACCGTGAAATATTTTAATGATAATGTTTTTGCGTTGACTTACGGTCTTTACCTGGACTTCGTCATAGTAGTCGTTACTACCGTTAATGGCTGTTTTAGCTTGAGTGCTTACTATTTCATAGGGGGTAGCTTTCAAAGTTTCTGCTTTATCCTGAGCATACTCATTAGCTTGTACGTTAATGTTATTGGCATAAGAAGTGGAGAACATGGTATTGGCAATACGCGCTGTGGCGGCTCCTATGATGGAAGTAATTATACAAAGGGCCAGGGCAATGACTAATACGCCGGAACCTTTTCTTTTTTTATGTATGATTAAAAGCTTCACTAGTGTTCTCCTTTCTATTTTTCCAGAGCTAAACCGGAGTGAGGTGAAAGCCAAGGGTGGGAATTGCCCAGGGCAAGTTGCAGGGTAAAGGATGGTTTATCGTTATTATAGGAATAAGATATTTTTTGTGCCAGAGCAGGATTTAGTCCCATTTGTTTTAAGATAGAAACACTGAGAGAACCATTTTCTGTAGCAGGTGGGAAGGTCGAGTTGTGGAAATGATACCAAATGATAATCTGTCTTTCCAGTTCTAAGCCTTGCAGTTGAAGTTCTTGCCTGGAGGCATCGGTATTTAGTGTAGTTAAAAAATTATTGGGATGGGTGGGAATGTTGTGCAGGGCGAGCATTAAAATAATGCCCAGCGCCGCCATTAATTTTACGAGCATAGTGCCTCCTTATTCAGCTTTAATCAGAAAGTAAACAGCAGTATTAACTGGTATTACCTCCTGACCTAGGTGCAAGCCACAAGCCTGGTTGTCAAAATTGATTTGATACTTATAGGTATAGTTTTCATAGGTTTTACCATCCTGCCTGTCTATGGCAGTCTGTTCCCAGGGATGCTGGCCACCGGTAAAAGCACCGGCAGTGGGAAAAATATTGGCATTAAAATATGAAAAGTTTGTTTTCCAAGAATTACCGTTAGCAGGATTATTGCCGATGTATTGAGGTACAAAGGTATAGAAGCTGCCTGTTGCTCTTTGCAGGCTATCTGCCTGATAGGAACCCAGGGCTGCTGACTGGTGATCCTCATCATAGGAACCGTAGCCACGCAAAAAACAACCACGAAAATCGGGAGTGCTGGTACTGTGGAGCAAAGAACGCAGAACAGTGTATTTTTCGGGAATTGTGACTCCCTCACAACGCAGCCAGACACCACCGTCGTTGGGTATAGTGTCAGCCGGCCAGGCTATAATGGTGCCAATGGGACAGCCGGTAGTATTCCAGGTTGACCTGGTTAAGTTCAGAATGGAACGGGGTTTGTCTTCTCCGCCGTAAAAGGTTTGAATGGTAATATCTTTATACTTTAGGGAGGAGCCGGTGCTTTTTGTTTCCGTGTTTACAGTTACCTGTTGAAAAAAACCTGTAGTACCAACTGCTGCTTTGGCTTCTGATTTTAAATTATCATATCGTGTTGTCCTGAGAAGAGCAGCCTTGGTTTGAGCTAGTTCAGCCGCTTCCACATTGGTTTTATTGGTTTGCACGGTAATAAGCATACTGTTGCTTAGCTGGGCAGAGGTAAGTGCTGTGATGGAGGTAATGACGCACAGGATAAAGGCCATGACCAAAAGACCTGAACCAACTCTTTTTTTAAAATATTTGTTCTTTTGCTTTACTTGCATGTGCTCTCCTTTGTAAGGCTGTCTTATAACGCTTTTATTAAAAAATTTACAGCCACATTAATCGGCTTGGTTTCAGCAGAAGTATTGTAAAAATTCTTATTATCAAAAGTAATCTGATACATATAGGTATAATTTTCTGACTTACGGCCACGGTCTAAGCGTGTCTGGTATTTTACTGTACTAGCTACATCACCTCTAAATGTACCTGTGGCAGGGAAAAATTCTTTGTTGAAGTAACCGCTGTTCCAAGGAGAAGAAGAGGTGTTTTTATGGGCGATATATTGAGGCACGTAGGTATAAAAAGTACCTGTCATCAAGGGGTCGCTATCCATTTGAACCTGCAAAAGTTCGCCTGATTTACGATTCATATCCAGACTACCATAGCCACGCAAAAACTTACCCCTGAAATCAGGAGTCTTGTCGCCTACCAACCTGCGCAAGGCAGTATATCGGGTAGGAATGGTTTGTCCTGTACACAGGAGCCATACACCTCCGTCGGAGGGAGCGGTACCATAATCCCAGGCTACAATTGAACCTATGGGACAACCGGCATTATTCCAATTGCTTCTTTTTATGCTAAGACTGGCGCGGGGATTTGTTTCCCGGCCATAGTAGATGTCAATAGTGACGGCTTTTTGACGTACTCCTGAGTTGTCTATAGTGATTTCATTTCCTATTGTTATTGTGTCAAAATAACCGGTGGTACCAATGGCGGTTCTTATCTGACTCTCCAGACTGCCATAGGTAGTAGATCTTATTTTCTCGGCAAGGTCCTGGGCATATTCGTTGGCCTGCATGTTAATGCCGGTATTATGGACAGTGCTGAACATAAGATTGGCCAGCCGGGCAGAGGACAAACCTATAGCAGCTGTAATTACGCACAGGGCTATTGCGGTAATTAACATACCGGAGCCGGAACGTTTTTTAAATTTTGAGGAAAATGAGTTTTTTAGCATGATATATTTTCTCCGTAACTTTGTTTTCTCAGAGATGGAGGATAAGACCTATATCGTCGTGACCAAAGGCGGTAGGCATACTGCTTCCGGAATTATTTGTCTGATCAGGACCATTGGACCAAATTGCATAGCTGTCATTTTGGCTGCTGATAGCATAGTTGTAGGTGTTATTCCAGGCATCTTTCAAATCGTCAGCACTAAGCAGCTGTCCCTTGTTGCCGTTGGCATTGGCAGCGGTCAAGTCCTTTAAGGATCTAGGCAAGGCGCCATGGACATATCTATATCTACCTAGTGCAGAAGTAAGTACAGCTACTCCGCTACGAGTTTGGGCGGTTCGGCCGGCTTTTAAATAAGTAGAAATACCGATAACGGCTACAGCACCCATGGTAATGATGATGCTGATAGCTATCATAAGTTCGATTAAGGTAAAACCCTTCTTACTTTTTATTCTATCAACCATATAAAAGTTTCCTTTCTTGTATATTTAATTTTGATTCTACAGGATTATGCGTAAAAAAATATGAGCCTTAAGGAGTAATTCCTTATCCTAATTTAGTGCCTATACTGCTTTAGTCTTAAGCCCGGAACACAAAAAAACAAATCGACTTGACTTTTTCACTTTAGCGTGATAAATTAATAAAGTAATTTAAGAAAATTTATTTTGAGCAAGGAGGATAGACTGATGACTTTACGAAATTCTTTAAACAAGTCCGAGGTTTCCCAGTTATTTAAAGCAATCTTAAGTCTCCGCACTCCTGACGAGTGTGATGCTTTTTTAGAAGATCTGTGTACCTTAAGTGAAGTAAAGGATATGAGTCAGCGCTTGGAAGTAGCCAAGCTCTTGCATCAAGGCGAAAATTATAATGCCATTGCCAAGGCTACCGGTGCCAGTAGTGCTACGGTTTCCAGGGTAAACAGATGCCTGCATTATGGGGCAGGTGGCTACAGAAAAGTCATGAAGGTTATAGATAAAGGAGGAGCTGGCAATGACAGAAAATAAGATTTTACAAATACCCTATGGTACTCGGGACGTACTACCTGGTGAAGCCAGAGCCAAGCGAGTAGTAGAAGATAAAATCGCGGCTAATTTTTTGGCTTGGGGTTATGACGAGGTAGAAACTCCTACTTTTGAATATTTGGATACTTTCTCTCTGGGTGGCACAGGTGTTACTCAGGAAAGCATGAAGTTCTTGGATAGAAATAACAGAACCTTGGTGTTACGCAGCGATATGACCACGCCGCTGGCCAGGATGGTTGCAACCAGGCTGGATGTTAAGCAGCATGTGAAACGCTTGTGTTACATTGCCAATATCTTTCGTTATGAAGAGACTCAGGCCGGCAGACAGTGTGAGTTTTGTCAGGCCGGTGTGGAGCTCATGGGTGCCAGGGAGCCTATGGCGGATGCAGAAGTATTGGCCATTGCCATTACTAGTCTTGAGGCAGCAGGGCTAACTGATTTTACTGTCAGCGTAGGACACGCTGCTTTCTTAAAGGGCTTGATGGAAGAGGCTAAGCTGTCCGAGGATAAGAAAGAAGAGATTAAGGAATTGGTTTTAGCGCACAATGCGGTAGGCTTGGAAAATTTGGTAAAAGGTCTCAGAATAAAAAATAATTTGAAGGATTTGTTTACCAGATTCTTCTTTTTACAGGGGGATATAAAGCTTTTAAAAGAGCTGACTAAGGTAGTAAAAAATAAACAAAGTCTGTCAGCCTTGGAAAACTTGCTGGATATTTACGCTTTGGCTAAGGCATATAATGTAGAAAAATATTTAACCTTTGATTTAAGCCTGATTAGAAATTTTGATTATTATACGGGTATGGTTTTTGAGGCCTATACACCTAATATTGGGTTTAATATTTGTGGTGGTGGCAGATACGATACCATGATGGAAGCCTTTGGCCAGAATGCACCGGCAACAGGCTTTGCCATGGGTATCGATCGTATTATCTTAGCCAGAAGGCGCTTGGGAACGTTTACCAAGGAATCCACTTGGGACTACTTTGTAGCTTGGAAAAAGAGCAAACAAAAAGAAGCCTTGGCTCAGGCCGCTAAGCTAAGAGACAAGGGTAAGACGGTTAAGGTTGCTACTCATGAGCTAAACAGGGATGAGGCTCAGGCAAGCTGCAAGGAAAATAATTGTCGAACACTGATGTTCCTAGAATAGAGAGGGATGCAAACAATGGATTATTTAACAATTGCGTTGCCTAAGGGTAAGCTTTTTGCCAAGTCGGTGGACCTTTTGGCTAAGGTAGGTTTTTCTGCCGATAACGTGGTAGAAGATTCCCGCAAGCTGGTCATTACCAATGAAAAAAACAAGGTGCGTTTTATCATAGTAAAAACTATGGATTTGCCTGTTTATGTTGAATATGGTGCTGCTGATATTGGCATTATTGGTAAAGATGTGCTCCTTGAAGAGCAGAGAGATGTCTATGAGCTTTTAGACATGAAATATGGTAAATGTCGCTTAATGCTGGCAGTACCTGAAGCCAAAAGAAGAGAAAATTTAACAGACTATGCTCACCTGAGGGTTGCTACCAAGTATCCTAACAGTGCCAGAGAGTACTTTAATAAACTGGGCATGCAAATGGAAATCGTAAAATTAAACGGTTCCATTGAACTGGGGCCTTTGGTAGGACTTAGCGAGATGATTGTGGATATTGTGGAAACAGGTACTACTTTGAAAGAAAATAAATTGGCGGAAATTGATGTGGTGTATCCGGCTACAGCCAGACTGATTGCTAACAAGGTTAGTTTCAAATTGAAATTTGACCGTATTAACAAACTGGTACAAGATTTGAAGGAATTGTTGGCAAAGGAGCAGAAAAAATGAAAGTAATTGATGCTAGAAAATTAACAGCTGAAGAAATAAATGCCTTAATGAAAAAGAAGGCTTTTGATGAAGCGGTATTATCTCCAAGAGTACAAGAGGGTGTAACCAAAATGTTTGGTGCGCCGCTGACTGCTGCTCAAGTGGTAGATAAAATCGTGGCAGATGTACGTAAAGACGGAGATGAAAAACTCTTCTATTATACAAATCTGCTGGATCAATCCGGTGTAAATAAGAAGACTATTAAGGTTAGCGAAGCAGAATTTGCTCAAGCCCAGAAATTGGTAAAGAAAGAAACCATGGAAGCTATCAAGCGGGCCATTGCCAATGTACGGAAGTTTCATGAAGAGCAAATGCCCAAAACCTGGCTGACCCAAAGACCCTATGGTGCTATGCTGGGTCAAAAGATGACAGCGGTAGACAGTGTGGGTATTTATGTACCGGGCGGTACGGCCTCTTATCCTTCCAGCGTTATTATGAATGCCATCCCGGCCAAGGTAGCAGGGGTGGAGCGGATTGTGATGGCAGCCCCAGCCGGCAAAAATGGCAAGATTAATCCCTATGTACTGGCTACGGCTCAGTTAATTGGTATTAAAGAGATTTACAAAATGGGTGGTGCGCAAGCTATTGCTGCTTTAGCTTTCGGCACGGCTACAGTGCCTAAGGTCGCTAAGATTACCGGACCCGGCAATATTTTCGTTACTTTGGCTAAAAAGGCTGTGTATGGTCATGTAGATATTGATATGCTGGCCGGACCAAGCGAGATTTTGATAGTGGCTGATAAAACGGCTAAATTCCAATATCTGGCAGCAGACTTACTTAGTCAAGCAGAGCATGATCCTTTGGCCTGTGCCATTTTGATTACTGATAATCTGGCTTTGGCTAAAAAGGTTGGCAAGGAAGTGGAGCTGCAACTGGCCAAATTGCCTCGTAAGGAAATTGCTGCCCAGGCTCTGGCTAAACAAGGTAAGATTATTGTTGCCAAGGATATGGCTACGGTTGTTGCCATGGCGAACTTGTCTGCTCCGGAGCATATGGAAATTAATACGGAGGAACCATTTGCGTTGCTTCCTGCTATTCGCAATGCCGGAGCAATTTTCCTGGGTGCTTATTCTCCGGAACCCTTGGGAGATTATTATGCCGGACCCAATCATATTTTGCCTACCGGTGGGACGGCTCGCTTCTATTCTGTATTAAATGTAGAAACATTTATGAAAAAAACCAGTATTATTGCTTATACAAAGGAAGCTTTAGCTAAAGCCTCTGATGATATTATTGCCATGGCTACGGCAGAAGGCCTGGATGCTCATGCTAATGCCATCAGAGTAAGAAAGGAAGAGAAGTAAAATGGTAAAAATGAGTCCTCGCTTTTGCTTAGGTCGCCTGGAAGAATATAAGGTGGAAACAGTTCCGGATGCGGACATTATTGTTAATGCCAATGAAACTAACTGGCCTTTGGCTAAAAGTTTGGTAAATAAGATTAAGGGAGAAATTGATAGCTTTGCTTTCAACCGTTATCCTCCCATGCATGCAGAAAGTATTTGTCAGGCTTTGGGACAAGGACTCAGAGTTGATCCGGAAAATATTATTGTGGGCAATGGTTCCAGCGAGCTTTTGGAAAAGGCTTGCTATGCCTTTGGTGGTTTTGGTAAAAAAATTGCTTTCCCTTATCCGTCTTTTTCCATGTATGAAACCTATGCTTTACTGGCAGACAGTACTCCGGCACCCTATCCTTTGACCAAGGAAGGCTTCGTGGATGCCAAGACTGTGATTAATTTCTGTGCGCAACAGCACCCGACACTTCTCATTATCTGCAATCCTAATAATCCTACAGGTAACTATAATAAGCTTGCTGTGATGGAAGATATTTTGAAAAATGTAGAATGCCCTGTTATTATGGACGAGGCTTATATGGAATTTGTGGATCCTAATGATAAATTTGCCACTCTTTCTACTTTAAGCTTGTTGGATACCTATGATAATTTTTTATGCCTTAGGACCTTTTCCAAGGCTTATGGTTTAGCCGGGATGAGGGTGGGCTATGGTACAGGAAGCAGTACTTTAATCAAGGTAATGCAAAAAGTTTTGCTGCCCTATCACGTTAATAATCTTTCCTTAATGGTGGCAGAAATGGCTTACCAGGAGCAGGATTTATTGCGCTCCAGAGTGGCTGCGGCCATAAGGGAAAGAAGGAAAATCAGTCAAGTTTTGTTGGATTTGGGTTTTAAAGTATTTCCTTCTGCCACTAATTTCGTTATGTTCCAGCCCACCGAAGAACAGGCTTTTAAAATAGTACGGGCAGCCCTTAACATGGGCTATAAACTGGAAGGCAATAACCAGGAAATGGCCGGCACGATGATTTTCTCCCAGCTTATGGGTGAAAAAATATTGGTGCGCAACTTTAGTAAGCATCCTGCCTTGCCGGGAGCAATCCGCCTGACGGTAGGAACGGAAGAGGAGAATGTAAAAATTATTCAAACCTTACAAAATATATGTGCTATGACCAAGGAGGAGTAACATGCGGACAAGTGAAATTGCCAGAAAAACTCTGGAAACAGAGATCATGGTCAAACTTAATTTGGACGGTACAGGCAAAACGGACATTGATACCGGTGTGGGTTTCTTGGATCATATGCTGACCCTTTTAGGGAAACATGGTTTCCTGGATTTAACAGTGAAGGCTCAGGGAGATTTAAATGTTGATTCCCATCACACGGTGGAGGATGTAGGTCTGGCCTTGGGACAAGCTTTGCACGAGGCTTTGGGCAACAAGGCAGGCATTCATCGCTATGGTAGCTGTCTTTTGCCTATGGATGAAACCCTGGCTCAAATTGCTCTGGATTTTAGTGGCAGACCATTTTTGGTATGGCATGCCGATATTCCCAGAGTAATGCTGGGGAATATGGAAGCAGAAATGTTGGAAGAATTCTTTAGGGCGGTTGCCATGGAAAGTGGCCTTACCCTACATGTTAATTTACTGTATGGCAAGAATACCCACCATATGGCAGAAGCAATTTTCAAGGGCTTTGCCAGAGCAGTTGCCGAGGCAGTAGCTATAGATCCAAGAGTACAAGGCGTGATGAGTAGTAAGGGGACACTATGACAGAAAAAATAGTTATCATTGATTATGGCATGGGTAATTTGCACAGTGTTAATAAAGCTCTCCTAAGGGTTGGCGGAGCTGTGACCATATCCTCAGAGCCTAATGTCATTGCACAGGCAGACAAGGTTGTACTGCCCGGGGTAGGGGCTTTTGGTGACTGCATGCTTAATTTGGAGAAATATAAATTGTTGGATGTTATACAGGATATTTTACATAGCGGCAAACCGTTTTTAGGCATCTGTCTGGGAGAGCAACTGCTTTTTGAAGGTAGCGAAGAAGCACCCGGAGTCAAAGGCTTGGGTTATTTTAAGGGTCAGGTAGAAAAAATTAAAACCAAAGAAAAGATTCCGCATATGGGTTGGAACAAATTGACCTTGGCAGCACCTTCTCCTTTGCTGAAAGAGGTAGAAGGAGATTTTGTGTACTTTGTTCACAGCTATCATGCGGTACCGGAAGATAAAGGAATTATTACCGCAACCTGTGACTACGGCACAACTATTACGGCAGCTGTAGGCCGTGGCAATGTTCAGGCTGTGCAGTTCCACCCGGAAAAATCTTCCTCGGTGGGCATGAAAATATTAGCAGCATTTAAGGAGTGGCGGCCATGATTATTTTTCCGGCTATTGATATTAGAGGTGGACGTTGTGTCCGTTTGGTAAAGGGTGAATTTGATAAGGAAACTGTTTTTGCAGATGACCCGTCGCAAATGGCTAAAAAATGGTCCGGTCTGGGAGCTGAATATCTCCATGTGGTAGATTTGGACGGCGCTTTAGCAGGCAGCAGTCAAAATTTGGCAGCCATCCAAAAAATTTTGGCGGTGTCCACCATGCCGGTGCAGGTGGGTGGTGGCATTAGGAGCATAGAGCATATAGAAAAACTTTTAAGCCTAGGTGTAACTCGCGTAATTTTAGGTTCAATTGCAGTAAAAAACAGAGCCCTGGTAGAAGAAGCCTGCAGAAAGTTTCCCGGTGGCGTCATTGTAGGTATCGATGCTAAAGCAGGTATCGTAGCAGTAGAGGGCTGGGGTAAAAGTGGTGATATCGAGGCCACGGAACTGGCGAAGGCCATGGCTCAGGTGGGCGTGGAGCACATTGTGTTTACGGATATTGCCAGAGACGGTATGCTCAGTGGTGTAAATGTGGCAGCGACAGCTAAGCTGGCAGAAGCCTCCGGCGTAAAAATTATTGCTTCCGGTGGTGTAGCAGGCATAGAGGATGTCAGAAAATTGAAACCTTATGAAGCGAAGGGCATAGAGGGAGTTATTATTGGCAAGGCGCTCTACACAGGGGCTATTCAATTGCCAGAGGCTATTAAAATCGGCAAGGAGGCATAAAATGCACACAAAAAGAATAATTCCCTGCTTGGATGTGAAAGCAGGCAGGGTGGTTAAAGGTACAAATTTTGTGGAACTAAAAGATGCCGGTGACCCTGTGGAGCTGGCAGAAATTTATGATAAAGAGCAAGCTGATGAACTGGTATTCTTGGATATTACTGCCTCTGTAGAAAAACGCAAATCAGTGTTGGATGTCATCAACAAAACGGCTGGGCAGGTTTTCATGCCCTTGACAGTGGGCGGCGGAATATCTACAGTAGAAGATATAAGGAATGCTTTGAAAGCCGGTGCAGATAAAACCTCGGTAAATTCTGCGGCGGTACGCAATCCTGACCTGATAAGAGACGGGGCCAGATTTTTTGGTAACCAGTGCATAGTATTGGCTGTAGATGCTAAACGACGTGGTGAAAATTCCTGGGAGGTATATGTTAACGGCGGCAGGACACCTACAGGTCTTGACGCACTGACCTGGATAAAGAAGGCTGTAAGCTTGGGTGCAGGCGAAATTCTTTTGACCAGTATGGATGCAGATGGTACTAAAAATGGCTATGATATTACCTTAACAAGGGCGGTATCAGAAGCAGTAAATGTTCCGGTCATAGCCTCAGGTGGTGCGGGAACCCTGGAGCATTTCTATGATGTATTAACACTTGGTAAAGCTGACGCGGTACTTGCAGCCTCAGTTTTCCACTACAAGGAATTTACCATTAAGCAAGTCAAGGAATATTTAAATAGCAAAGGTGTGGAGGTAAGACTATGAAAATTGATGTAAGCAAATTGAAATTTGATGAAAAAGGACTTATTCCTGCCATTGTGCAAGATGTAAAAACTGATGCTGTGCTTATGTTAGCCTACATGAATGGCGAATCCTTGGCGCGGACTGTAGAAACAGGTTATACCTGGTTTTGGAGCAGGAGTCGGCAGGAATTGTGGAATAAGGGAGCTACCAGTGGTAATGTGCAAAAAGTTCTTAGCATAGTTTATGACTGCGATGGCGATTCCTTATTAATTAAAGTTGAACAAACAGGTGTGGCTTGTCATACCGGCAATTATTCCTGCTTTAGCTATCCGCTGTGGAATAGTGCTTCCGGTGAAAGCTTGCCGGTAGCGGATAATAAGCTGCCTACTGTTTTATCAGATCTGTATAGGGTTATTCAGGATAAGAGAGAACATGGTGGGCCTAAATCCTATACCAAGTATTTGTTTATGTCCGGACAAGATAAGATTTTGAAAAAAGTGGGCGAAGAGTGTGCTGAAACCATTATCGCCTCCAAGAACAATAATCAGGCTGAGGTAGTTTACGAGATGAGCGACTTATGGTATCATTGTTTAGTATTACTTGCTTATCACAATATTACTCCTGGGCAGATGTTAGCCGAACTAGGCGGCAGAAGAAGCAAGGAGAATAATAGTAAATATTAAGGCGGGATAATGATGGCCAGATTATTTGGAACTGATGGTGTAAGAGGAGTAGCAAATTCGGAATTAACCCCGGACTTAGCTTTTAAATTGGGCAGAGCAGCTGCTCTGTATTTTGGTAGAGAGACAAAAACACCCAAAATTATTATTGGACGTGATACCAGACTTTCCGGCAGCATGCTGGAAGCAGCTCTGGCGGCCGGCATTTGTAGCGCCGGTGGTAATGCCCATATTTTGGGAGTGATGCCTACGCCCGGTGTTTCTTTCTTAACAGAAGAAATGCAGGCTAGTGCCGGTGTGGTAATTTCTGCATCACATAATCCTTTTGAGGATAATGGCATTAAATTTTTTTCCAGAACCGGACACAAGCTGCCGGATGCAGTAGAGGATGAAATTGCTGCCCTTGTGGCAACTCCTATTGATTATGCCAAAGCGCCTACCGGTTCCACTTTGGGCCGTATTATTGAAGACAGAGACAGAGCGCAGCTCTATATCAATCACATTGTTAATAGTGCTTCCTATCGGTTAAATGGTTTAAAAATAGTTATGGATTGTGCCAATGGTGCCAATAGTGAAATTGCTCCGACCATTTTAAGGGCCTTGGGAGCTCATGTTATTCCTATTTTTCATGAGCCTAATGGTATAAATATTAATAACGGGTGTGGTTCTACCCATTTGGAGGCTCTACAGAAAAAGGTAGTAGAAGTAGGAGCAGATGTTGGTGTAGCCAATGATGGCGATGCAGACCGTTGCCTGGTGGTAGATGAAAATGGCGTGGCCTTTGATGGCGACCAAATAATGCTGATTTGTGCTTTGGATTTAATGGAAAAGAAGCAATTGAAAGATAATGTCTTAGTTACGACGGTAATGAGCAACGTAGGTTTGGCCAAAGCCATGAAAGAGCACGGTGGTCGCTGTGTAAAGACAGCAGTAGGCGATCGCTATGTTTTGGAAGAGATGCTTAAGCACGGCTACAAGCTGGGTGGTGAGCAATCAGGGCATATTATTTTTGCCGATTATGCTAAAACCGGTGATGGTATGTTGACCTGTGTAAAATTATTAGGTTCCTTGATTAATCACAATAAGACGCTTTCCCAATTGGGAGCTATGATGAAAAAATACCCGCAAATTCTTGTTAATGTGCGGGTAGCAAGCAAAAATGGCTGGGAAGAAAACGAAGCCATCAAAGCTATTGTGGCTAAGTACACTAACCAGTTGGGCGACAATGGCCAGCTTTTGGTAAGGGCCAGCGGTACTGAGCCGTTGATCAGAATTATGGCAGAGGGTCCGGATCAGGCTGAGCTGGAGGATATTGCGGAAAATATTGCCGAAGTAGTAAGAAAAGAATTAGCTTAAAAATTGTAAAAAGGCCAAAGGGGATGGAACATCATCCCCTTTGGCCTTTAAAAATGTCAGCTGAAATTATGGTTTAAGATATACTATTCATATCGTTCGCAGTTTATTGCCACGGGCTCCGGTGCAGTGGTTCGCTGTTTCCACTCAGCTACGCTTTGTGGACAGCTATCACATGGCCAGTTCCATTTGCTTGCTACGTCGCTTTGCTCCTTGCTCGCAAGGA
>Ga0183097_10523_pt1 | contig 66212 bp, 58 predicted proteins | sample BioMet8_FD_128883 | JGI IMG/M metagenome (GOLD analysis project Ga0183097, IMG submission 128883) | Microbial communities from bioreactor (seeded with sewage sludge) at Lawrence Berkeley National Lab, California, USA - Biofuel... | ecosystem: Engineered > Bioreactor > Anaerobic > Unclassified ... | reverse complement strand
ACTTCATCGACGCCCTGCCGAAGGACAAGGCCAAGCGGAAGGGAACCCTCAGCGAACAGGCCATCACCTACTGCAATGCCTTGTTCGCCGCAGAACGGGAGATGAAGGAACTGTCCGATGAGGAACGCCGCCGGAAACGGCTGGAACAGGAAAAACCCATCCTGGAAGAATTCTGGGGCTGGCTTGAAAAAACAGAACCAACCGTCCTGCCCAAAAGTGCCCTTGGACAGGCTGTTTCCTATGCCCTGAAGTACAAGGAAGGGTTCATGGCCTATCTGGAAGACGGGAAGTGCTCCCTGTCCAATAACCTGGCGGAAAACGCCATCCGGCCCTTCACCATCGGCCGGAAGAACTGGTTGTTCAGTGCGTCCCCCAAGGGGGCCGAGGCCAGTGCGGCAATTTATTCCATCATCGAAACGGCGAAGGCTAATGGCCTGGACCCGTATCTCTATCTGGAATACCTTTTTGAACATCTTCCAGGCCTGCCGGTTAACCGGCGGCCGGAACTGCTGGACCGGCTGATGCCATGGATGCCGAAGATTCAGGAAGCGTGTGGCAAAGGAAAAAGCAGGAACTCGATTTGCGAATGAGGCAATCGGGATCCTGCTTTTTTATTGGCTACTGTTTTATTTTGCGCTTACGTTCTTTCATGGGATCCCTTCTTATTTAATATTAAAAGAGTGTAAAAAAAGTGTTAAAGATGCGCGTTCGTGATGTATGAATATTATAACTCATGTGAACGCCAAAAAGCAAAAAAGGCTGGAAAATATGCATGCATATTTTCCAGCCCTTTTTGCTTGGCTGAACCACGGCCTTTTTATTTTTAGTTGATGGCATCCGTTCCTGTTTCTCCCGTTCGGATGCGGATGACGTCGTCCAGGGAGGAGACGAAGATTTTGCCGTCGCCGATGTTGCCGGTGTAGGCGGCGGTGCGGATGGCGTCGATGGTTTTGTCGGCCCAGTCGCGGTTGGAAACGACGATTTCGAATTTGATGTGGGGGAGGACCATCATGTCGACCTTCTGGCCCCGGACCACCTCGGTGGAGCCCTTCTGGACGCCGCAGCCCATGACCTGGAACACGGTGAGGCCGTGGACCTCGATGGCCTCCAGGGCGGCACGGACGTCTTCAAAATTTTCTTCCCGTACGATTGCTTCTATCTTATACATAGTCTCACTCCTTTATCAATCAAAGCCGTTGAAGGTCGGATAGGCATTTTCCCCGTGCTGGGTCTGATCCAGGCCCATCCGTTCGTCCCGGTCGCCGACCCGGAAGTCCTTGCAGAACAGGCGGACGATGCCGTAGCAGATCAGGGTGCCCGCCACGGCGACGACGACGGTCACCAGGATGCTCAGGACCTGGGCGCCGAAGAGATGGGCGTCGCCGAAGAACAGACCGTTCCAGCGGGCGGTGGTGGTGACGGCGTCGGGCAGGTCCTTCATGGCGAAGAGCCCCGTGGCCAGGCAGCCCCAGATGCCGCCGATGCCGTGGCAGCCGAAGGCGTCCAATGCGTCGTCGATGCCCAGGCGGTGCTTGATCAAATCGATGCCGAAGTAACAGATCGGGCTCACCAGGAAGCCGATGATGATGGCCGACCAGATGGGCACGAAGCCGCAGCCCGGGGTGATGGCCACCAGGCCGATGACCAGGCCGGTGGAGGCGCCGACGATGGTGGGCTTGCCTGTCTTGATGATATCAATGATCATCCAGGAAATCAAGGCCGCGCCGGAAGAAACCGCGGTGGTGATAAAGGCGTGGAGGGCCAGGCCGTTTGCCGCCAGGGCGCTGCCGGCGTTAAAGCCGAACCAGCCGAACCACAGGAAGGAGGCGCCCAGCACCACGAAGGGGATGTTGTGGGGGGAGTAGGAGGCCTTGTCGTAGTCCCGGCGCTTGCCCAGGAGGATGGCCAGGGTCAGGCCGGAGATCCCGGAGCTGATGTGGACCACGGTGCCCCCGGCAAAATCCACCGAGCCGATCTGGGCCAGGAAGCCGCCGCCCCACACCATGTGGGCCATGGGGCAGTACACGACGAGCAGCCACAGGGTGATGAAGCCCACCAAGGCCTTGAAGTTGATGCGGCCCACTACCGACCCGGTGATCAGCGCCGGGGTGATGACGGCGAACATCATCTGGAAGATGGCGAAGCACGCGTCGGGGATGGTGTACCCCAGGGTGCTGTCATTCATGCTGACATTGTTAAAAAAGAGATGGCTGAAATCCCCGATGAAGCTGTTGCCCGTCCCAAAGGACAAAGAATAGCCGATGACCACCCAAAAGACGATGGCCACCCCGGTGATGAAGATGCTGCTCATCATGGTGTTCAGCACGTTCTTCCGCCGGACCAGTCCCCCATAGAAGAACGCCAGAGCCGGGGTCATGATGAAGACCAGGGCCGCGCTGACAATCACAAAAGCAATGTTTCCTGAATCCATGTGGTGTTGCCTCCTTATCGCTTAAATCTGATTTTGGACAAAAGAAAAAAGCGTCACAGAATGATTGCTCATTCTGTGACGCCTTCGTCACTCGCTTGTTTATCATAAACCGAATTTTTTAAGTTGTCAAGTCTTTTTCAAAAATTGTATACAATGATCACTAAATCATATCCGCGTAAAGGGGATATTTGTCCGTCAGGGATTTGACCTTGGCCCGGGCGGCATCCAGATCGTGCTTGATCAGGGCTTCTTCGAAGGCGTCGGCGATGACGGCCATGTCTTCTTCTTTAAGGCCGCGGGTGGTGACGGCAGGGGTGCCCACGCGGACGCCGCTGGCAATGAAGGGTTTTTCCTTGTCGTAGGGGATGGTGTTCTTGTTGGCGGTGATGTTGATGGAACCCAGGATTTCATCGGCTTCCTTGCCGGTCATGCCCACAGCGCTCACATCCACCAGCATCAGGTGGTTGTCCGTACCGCCGGAGACGATGCGGAAGCCCTTGGCGGCCAGTGCATCGGCCAGCACCTTGGCGTTTTTGACGATCTGCTTCTGATATTCCACAAAGTCGTCGCTCATGGCTTCCTTGAGGGCCACGGCCTTGGCGGCGATGATGTGCATCAGCGGGCCGCCCTGGGTGCCTGGGAACACGGCCTTGTCGATGGCCTTGGCGTATTCTTCCTTGCACAGGATCAGGCCGCCCCGGGGACCGCGCAGGGTCTTGTGGGTGGTGGTGGTGACCACGTCAGCGTAGGGTACCGGCGACGGATGGAGCCCTGCGGCTACCAGCCCGGCGATGTGGGCCATGTCAACCATGAACAGGGCGCCGTTGTCGTGGCACATTTTGCCAATGCGTTCAAAATCGATGATGCGGGGATAAGCCGAAGCGCCGGCTACTACCAGCTTGGGGTGTTTTTCCTTGATGAGTGCTTCCATGGCGTCGTAGTCGATGGTTTCCGTTTCGCGGTTGACGCCGTAGGCGATGAAGTTGTAATATTTACCGGACATGTTGACCTTGGAGCCGTGGGTCAGATGGCCACCCTGGTCCAGAGACATCCCCATTACCAGATCGCCTGGCTTGAGCAGGGCGAAGTACACAGCCATGTTGGCCTGGGCACCGGAGTGAGGCTGGACATTGGCGTGGTCTGCGCCGAAGAGCTTGCAGGCCCGTTCGATACACAGGCTTTCCACCCCGTCCACGAATTCGCAGCCGCCGTAATACCGGGCTCCGGGGAGTCCTTCCGCGTACTTGTTGGTCAGATGGCTGCCCATGGCGTCCATGACGGCTTCGGACACAAAGTTTTCAGAAGCGATTAATTCCAAATGGCTTTGCTGCCGGCGCAGTTCCTTTTCCATTAAATCGAAAATGGCCGGATCCACATCTTTAGTATGTTGATATCTCATTATTCCTCCAGAAATATTGTAATCTTTGTGAAAGTTTGAACAATTGGGAAACAAGTGTTCGCCAGTTGAGACTGTATGCTTTATTCTACCATGATTGCCCACTTTTTCAAACTGTAAAATAGCTATTTTCATAAAAAAATGCAAAATGATGCAAATAAAAAACGCACAGGATGGGATTTTTAAAAATCCCTGCCTGCGCGCATCAGCATTGACCGGAAAAACAGCGTAGCATGATGCGCCGCATCGCCGGAATTGTGTTCATGAAAGTTCGGATTAAAGGGCGAATTTGCCGTTGACGTCGCCGTTGATCACATAATAAGCCATGGATTCGTCGGCATTGACGTAGACCTTGGTGTCCTTCAGGTCCTTGGCGGCCTTGCCCATTTCACCGGTCCAGATTTCCTTGACCTTTTCAGTCAGTTCAGAAGCCTTGAGTTCGATGCCGGAGTACTGGATGTAGACTTCGCTGGTCACGGCTGCTTTGGCAGCAGTGGTCTTTTTGGTGGTTGTGGATTTTTTGGTTTCCTTGGCCGGTGCTTTGGCTGCTGTGGTTTTAGGAGCCGCTATTTTGGCTTCAGCCTTGGGAGCCGCTGCCTTGGTTTCAGCTGCCTTTGGAGCCGCCGCTTTCACTTCTTCAGCCTTGGAAGCTGTTGTTTTGGTTTCAGCTGCCTTGGGAGCTGCCGTCACCGTTGCCGTTTTAGCGGCTGTCGCTGCTGCTGCCGTCTTCTTTGTCGCAGTTGTTTTTGTTGTTGTTCTCTTCTTTGTTCTAGTTGTTGCCATTATTTACCTCCTGTGAGTTGATCCAGGCCTTTTAGGTCTCAATATTGTCAGAATGGTTTAAGCCATGAATACCTCAGTTTTTTCAGTATATGTAAAATTTACCATAAATGTAAATAAATGTAAATACCTTTTGGGGAAATAAAAGAAAAATCTGGTGTCAGCAAGATAAAAAAAGGATAACAAAAGTTCCAGTATCCGCGGCGTTGTCGTTAAAGCCGCGGATGCTGGAACAGCATTTTACCGTTCTGCAAAGTGAACGTAAGGCCGGGGTTCCATCACGCTGTCGTAGGCCGGACGGATGATCTTGTCCACGTTGACCAGCTCTTCGATGCGGTGGGCGCTCCAGCCCACAATACGGGCGATGGCGAAGATCGGGGTGTACAGCTCCAGGGGGATGTCCAGCATGCTGTAAACAAAGCCGCTGTAGAAGTCCACATTGGCGCTGACGCCCTTGAAGATGTGCCGCTCTCCGGCGATGATCTGGGGTGCCAGCCGTTCGATCATGGCGTAAAGGGCGAAGTCGTCGTCCCGGCCCTTTTCCATGGCCAGCTTTTCCACGAAGCTCTTGAAGACCTGGGCCCGGGGGTCGGACAGGGAGTAGACGGCGTGGCCCATCCCGTAAATCAGGCCCTTGTGGTCGAAGGCTTCCTTATTAAGGAGCTTGTCCAGATAACGGCCGACCTCTTCTTCATCCTTCAGGTCGGACACGTTCTTCTTCAGGTCGTTCATCATTTCCACCACCTTGATGTTGGCGCCGCCGTGCTTGGGGCCCTTGAGGGAAGACAGGGCCGCCGCGATGACGGAGTAGGTGTCGGAACCCGAGGAGGTGACCACCCGGGTGGTGAAGGTGGAGTTGTTGCCGCCGCCGTGTTCCATGTGGAGCACCAGGGCGATGTCCAGGACCCGGGCTTCCAGGTCGGTGTATTTTTTATCCGGACGGAGCATGAGCAGGATGTTTTCCGCGGTGGATAAATCGGCGTGGGGCCGGTGAATGTACAGGCTGTCGTCGTTGATGTAGTGGTTGTAGGCCTGGTAGCTGTACACCGCCATCATGGGGAATTCACTGATCAGGGCCATGCACTGGCGCAGCACATTGTCCAGGGACGGATCCGCGACCTTGTCGTCGTAGGAGGCCAGGGTCAGGACGCTGCGGGTCATGGAATTCATCAGGTCCTTGCTGGGGGCCTTCATGATGACGTCCCGGGTGAAGTTGGTGGGCAGGGTCCGGGCGGCCACCAGCATTTCGTTGAAGCGGATGATCTGTTCCCGGGTGGGCAGTTCCCCAAAGAGGAGCAGGTAGGCGATTTCCTCGTAGCCGTAGCGTTTGCCCTGGAAGCCCTTGACCAGGTCGATGACGTCGTAGCCCCGGTAATACAGCCGGCCGTCGCAGGGGACTTTCTGGCCGTCTACCATTTTAAAGGCATCGATGCGGGAGATGTTGGTCAGCCCGGCCAGGACGCCCTTCCCGTTTTCATCCCGGAGTCCGCGCTTGACGCCGTGTTCGCTGAAAAGCTCGACGGGGATCCGATCCTTGCTCTGGCAGATTTGTGCGTATTCCTGTGTGTATTCCCGCAGGGGATGGTTTCTTTTTTTTGTTTTCGTCATTTTGATTCTCCTGTATATCCAAAGTACTTTAATACTTTAGAAAGACTTAAAAAAGTTCGCTAGTGAACGAATTGGCCAAAAATAAAATTACTCGGTGTGGTCAATCGCCTGGTCCAGATTGTGAACAATCCGGTGCAGGACATTCAGGATCATTTCTTTTTCTTCGGCAGTGATGCCGTCGAACAGGATCTGGCTGATCTGTTTCCAGGATTCCCTGTAGGCGGCGATGATGGGCATGGCATCAGCGGTGATGCTGATGTGCAGGAGACGGCGGTCGTCCACATCTTCCCTTACGTGGATGAGTCCCCGTTTCTTTAAATTTTTAATGGACTTTGAAATATGGGCCTTGGAGATGTAACGTCGGTTCATGATGTCCCGGGCCGTGACCTGGCTGTCTGTGTCGGCGAGGAAGCAGAGGATATCCAACTCGACTTTTCGCAAATCGTATGTTTCCATAAGGGGGTGGAACTGTTGTTCCGCCATCTTTTTAAATAATTGGCCTGTCAGCAGGCTTTCAATATCGTCATTCATTCTTTCCGGCCTTCGTAAATTCTTATCGTTCGTTTGTGAACTAACTTTGTCATAATGATACAGCAAAAAAAAACGAATGTCAATCATTGAAATAGCCTTTTAAGTTATCCGAAAGCAATGGATGAATCCTTTAAAATAAAAGATTCAAAATCTTTTGTTCAAATTCAGGCATTTTTTCTTGTATACAGATTGCATATATCCTTAAAAAATGCTAAAATTAGATTATTATATTCTGGGGAGGGTACCATGAAAAAAAGTTTAAAGGTTGGTATTTTGGTTATGGCTCTGGTGGTCGCATGCTCACTGGCAGCCTGTTCATCCGGCAGCTCGTCCTCGAGTTCCAGTTCGAGTGGTAAGACTTATGTCATCGCCACGGACACGACGTTTGCGCCGTTTGAATTTGAGAATGACAAGGGGGAAATGGTCGGGATCGATATGGATCTGCTCAAGGCCATTTCAGAAGATCAGGGCTTCAAATACGAAGTCAAGGTCCTCGGGTTCAACGCTGCCGTCCAGGCTCTGGAATCCCAGCAGTGTGACGGCGTCATCGCCGGTATGAGCATCACCGACGAACGGAAGAAGAAATTTGATTTCTCCGACGCATATTTTGATTCCGGCGTGGGCATGGCTGTCAGCAATTCAAACAATGACATCAAGTCCTACGAAGATCTGAAGGGCAAGAAGGTTGCCGTGAAGACCGGTACGGAAGGTTCGGATTTCGCCAACAACAATAAAGACAAATACGGCTATGAAATCACGACCTTTGAAGATTCTGCCAATATGTATGAAGATGTGAAGTCCGGCAATTCCGTTGCCTGCTTTGACGATTACCCGGTTCTGGGTTACGCCATCACCAAGGGCCAGCCCTTGAAGATCGTCGGTGACCTGCAGAAGGGCAGCTCCTACGGCTTCGCGGTGTCCAAGGGACAAAACGCGGAACTGCTTAAGATGTTCAACGCAGGGCTCAAGAACCTGAAGAGCAACGGCAAATACGACCAGATCATCAATACTTATATCACGAAGTAATTACAGGGCGCGGACAGGCATGAGCCTTCCGCGCCGAATTCTGCCGGCGAATAGCGCCGGAGTCATCGTCAATAAATTTTAGGAGGTAATGAATTTTGAGTATTTTAGAATTATTGGCTCAAACGTACCCCCGTCTGCTGTCCGGTCTGTGGATTACGGTCGAATCGACCCTGATATCGCTCTGTTTAGCAGCGGTATTGGGGCTTCTCTTTGGTTTGATGTCCGTGTCCAAACAGACGGTGGTGCGGGGTATCGCGCGGGTTTATGTGGATATCATCCGGGGGACGCCTTTGATTGTCCAGGCCTTCTTCATTTATTTCGGGCTGACCAGCGCACTTAATATCCGTATGGAAGCGCTGACGGCCGGGATCATTACCCTGACTCTGAACGCTGGCGCCTATTCGGCAGAAATCTTCCGCGGCGGCATCCAATCGGTGGATAAGGGCCAGATGGAAGCGGCCCGCAGCCTGGGCCTGCCCTATAACCTGGCCATGCGCAAGGTCGTGCTGCCCCAGGCGGTGCGCACCATGATTCCCGCCCTGGTCAACCAGTGCATCATCACCCTGAAGGACAGCTCCATTTTGTCCGTCATCGGGATGGCGGAACTGACCCAGGCCGGCAAGCTCATCATCGCCAACAACCTGGAGTCCTTCAAGATGTGGCTCATCGTCGGTGTGATGTATTTCATCATCATCATGATCCTGTCCAAGATTTCCAAAAACATAGAAAGGAAGCTCCAGTATGGCAAAGGTTGAGATTAAGAATTTGAAAAAACACTTCGGCGAGCTGGAGGTTCTGAAGGATATCAACCTGGAAGTCCAGGAGGGGGAAGTGATCTGCGTCATCGGCCCCTCGGGCTCGGGGAAGAGCACCATGCTCCGCTGCATCAACGCCCTGGAAGAGGCTTCCGGCGGTACCATCGTGGTGGACGGCAATGAGATCACCGGGGGCAACGGGGACATCAATCTGTTCCGCCGGAATATCGGCATGGTCTTCCAGCAGTTCAACCTGTTCCCCCACATGTCGGTCAGGCAGAACATCGCCTTCGCGCCGGTGGCCCTGAAGCTCATGAGCCAGAAGGAAGCGGACGATGAGGCGGAACGGCTCCTCAAACGGGTCGGCATGCTGGAAAAGGCGGATTCCTATCCGAGACAGCTTTCCGGCGGCCAGCAGCAGCGTGTGGCCATTGCCCGGGCCCTGGCCATGAATCCCGATGTCATGCTCTTTGATGAACCCACGTCGGCCCTGGATCCGGAAATGGTCGGGGAAGTGCTGGGAGTTATGAAGCAGCTGGCCCAGGAAGGGATGACCATGATCGTGGTGACCCACGAAATGGGCTTTGCCCGGGAAGTATCGGACCGGGTCATCTTCATCGACGGCGGCGTGATTGTGGAACAGGGAAAACCTGCGGATGTCTTCAGCAATCCCCAAAACCAGCGGACCATCGATTTTTTGAATATGGTCTTATAGGATATGGTTTTGTAAAGACAAAAATATTTCCCGGGCAATGGGAGCATCACATCCCCTTTCCCGGCGGGTCTACAGGAAACCCCGTAAAAGCATGAGGTCATGTTTTTACGGGGTTTTCCGCGTCCAAATAAGATTTCACAATACATCGCCATTTGGTGAGAAAATGTGTTATAATAAGTCGAATGTTACTGCATGCGTATACAGACAGAGACTTGGAATAGAAATGAGGGCAGATTCATGTCAGAAAAAGTTTATCTCGAAATGGATGTATTTTGCATCGTCATGCTTTTTTTCATCTATCGCCACGCCAGCAGCAATCTGGGATCTGAGCAGGAAATCGTGAGCTTCAAACGGACCCTGCTGTGGACCATGATCCTCCTCGTGCTGGACAGCCTGTGGTTCATCGGCCAGAACGGGCTTATTCCTTACAATCGGCTGGCCAATGGGGTGGTCAATGCTTTGTACATGGCTTCTACCGGTGTTCTGGGGTATTACTGGTTTAGCTGTTCAGAGGAACGGCTCAACAAGGATTTCCACAGGGCCTCCAAATGGGGCTGCCTGCCGGCGGTACTGCTCATCGTTCTGGCCCTGCTCTCCATCCGGACCGGCTGGCTTTTTTACATCGATGCCGATAATGTTTATACCCGCGGGCCCCAGTATTGGCTGCAGCCCGTCATCTCCTACATTTACCTTTTGTTTCCCTGCGTCCATGCATTCATTTCAGGTCTGCGGGAGTCCAATAAGGAAAAACAGCAGGATGATTTCTTCCTGGCCGCCTTTGGCGCCATGCCCTTGGCCGGAGGCCTGCTCAGCCTGTTCATCCTGGGGTATCCTGTCTTTTTGTCGTGTACCAGCATGGGGCTGCTCATCGTCTTCCTCCACTGGGAGGATGCCCAGATTTCCACAGATGCCCTGACCGGCCTCAATAACCGGCGGCGTTTGGACCAATATCTGGAACAGCTGGCGGCCGATTCAGCGGATTGGGAAAAGGTGATCCTCTTCCTCGGGGATGTGGATGGCTTCAAGCAGATCAACGATGTGTACGGCCATCTGGAAGGGGACCGTGCCCTGCGCATTGTGTCGGAGGCTCTGGAGCGGGTCTGCAGCCACAACAACGCTTTTCTGGCCCGTTATGGCGGCGACGAATTTTGTGCCGTCGGGTATATCGATGGGGATGTGACCCCGGAATATCTGATTATGGAAATTCAAAAGGAGCTGGCCAAGGCGGTGAAGGAAGGCGGACTGCCATATAATTTGTCCATGAGCGTCGGCTACTGCCGCTATTCAGAAGAAACGGCGACAGCCACCCGGCTTATCGCGGCGGCGGACGATATGCTGTACGAGCATAAGGAAAGAACCCGGAACACTTTGAGAAAGGACCAAAATGGATAAAGAACGACTGGAACAACAAATGGCTTTTTGCCGTGAGATCGATAAGGAAAAGATGATACAGCGCCAGACCTACCGCACGGACGGCGAGGTCCGGGAGAACGACGCGGAACACGCCTGGCACATGGCGGTGATGACGGTGCTCCTGGCGGAATACGCCAACGAGCCCATCGACGTGCTGCGGACGGTGACCATGCTCCTGATCCACGACATCGTGGAGATTGACGCGGGGGATACCTTCGCCTACGACGAGGAGGGCAAGAAGACCCAGCGTGAGCGGGAAGTCAAGGCGGCGGACCGGATCTTCGGCTTGCTGCCCGGGGACCAGCAGGCCGATTTCCGGGGCCTGTGGGAGGAATTTGAAGCGGGGGAAACCCCCGAGGCCAAATTTGCCCGGACCATGGACAACATCCAGCCCGCCATGCTGGGGGATGGCTCCGGCGGACGGAGCTGGCGGGAACACGGGACCAGGCTGAGCCAGATCCTTGGACGCAACAGCACCACCCCCAAGGGGGCAGAAGCCCTTTGGGACTACTCCTATTCCCACTGGCTCATGCCCAACGTGGAAAAGGGGAATATCAAAGACGAATAGGCGGCGTTGAGGCCCCGCCTATGGAAAGGGATGGAGTCAGTCCCCGATGTGTTCGCCCAGCTGTCTGGCCTGGGCGAGCTGACCGGCATTGTGGGCCACAGCGTCGATGGTCCGGGCGCCGCCCGCCAGCACACGGCCCTTGTCGGGCCATTTTAAATGGCTGGTCATGGATTCGTAAAAGGCGGTGGCGGCTTCAAAGGCGCTGCCGGCAGCGGCCATGAGCAGGGCGCACGCCTTGACCGGACGGCCGTCACATTCCTCGATGGCGTAAAGCCGGTCGATGGCGGTTTTGAGCTGGCCGCTGATGGTCCAGTAATAGAGGGGAGAGGCCAGGACGACCACATCGGCCTCTCTGTAAACGGGATAGATGCGGTCCATATCGTCCCGCTGCACACAGGGATGGGGCGATCCCGCCGGATGCTTTCCGCCGTTCATGCAGCCGGCGCAGGGATGGATGTCCATGCGCTGGAGATCGAAGCAGGTGACTGTGTGGCCGGCGGCTTCCGCACCTTCGGTAAAGGCCCGGACCAGGGCCGCCGTGTTGCCGTTCTTCCGTGGGCTTCCGAATAGGATGACGATGTTTTTCTTCATGATGATGGCTCCTGTCTGTGATGGTATTTTCAATAGGCCCGTTATACCGTTAATCGCCGGTAAAGTCAAATGAATGATGGAAAGTGGGGAGAAAAAGTCCATTTTTTACCAAAGAATGAATATGAATAACCTCAGACCCTCCCGAAAATTGCGGGAAAGCCTGAGGTTTCTTATATTTGTTTATTTATTTGCTGGTCGAGGTGGTGGCACTGGTGCCGGAATCGGAGTAGATGGTGAAGCCGTACTTGGTCAGGATATCCTGGGCGTCCTTGGTCTTCAGGTATTCGGTGAAGGCCTTGGCCGCGTCTTTCTGGGTGGAGGCCTTTACGATACCCATGGGGTAGATGACGGGATCGCAGCTGCCGGAGGGCGCTTCGCAGACCACTTCCACCTTGTCGCTGTCAATGGCGGCGTCCGTGGCGTAGACGATGCCGCAGGGGGCATTGCCCGTGGCCACCCAATCCAGGACCTGGCGGACGTTGGTGGCCAGGTTGGCTTTGGCCTGGATCTGGTCCCAGAGCCCTAAATTGGTGTAGATGGTCTGGGTGTACTGGCCTACCGGCACGTCGGAATTGCCGATGGCCACCATGGACACCTTGTCCGTCGCCACATCCTGGAAGGTCTTGATATCCAGGGTGGAGCCCTTCTGCTTGATCAGGACGACCTTGTTTTCCAGCAGCTTGGTGATGGAATCCGAATCCATCTTGCCCTCTTTATCCAGAGCGTTCATCTGCTTCATGGCAGCGGAGACAAAGACGTCGGCAGTGGCGCCCTGTTCAATCTGTTTTTGCAGGGTGCCGGAGGAATCGTAGCTGAAGGTCACCTTGATGTTGGGGTACTTTTCGTTGAATTTGGTTCCAATTTCATTAAAGGCATCAGTCAGGCTGGCGGCGGCCATGACGGTGATTTCACCGGACTGGCTGCTGGTTCCCGCAGAGCAGCCCGAAAGCGCCCCTACGCAGACAATGGCCACGATGGCCAAGGCGATGGCCCATACACGTTTTTTCATAATACCGTTTCTCCTTTTGTTAAATAATTTTTTATATTGAAGGCGCCGCCTGGGATTGGTTGGCTGGTCGGGCGGCACACCCTTGGCTCAATTGAGCTGGACGAAGGGTTCCCCCACGGCGATTTCCCCGCCGCACAGCACCCGGGCGAAGACACCCTGGGTGGGCATGATGCACTCGCCCATCTTTTTATAAATTTCGCAGTGGCTGTGGCACTCCTTGCCAATCTGGGTCATTTCCAGGAGGACATCGCCGCATTGGAAGCGGGTGCCAACGGGCAGGGAAGAAAAGTCAAAGCCCTCCACCACAAGATTTTCCCCGAAGGCCCCCGGGGCCACCTCGGCTCCCCGCTGGTTGAAAGCGTCGATGCGGCTTTGGGAAAGGAGGCTGATCTGACGGTGCCAGGTGCCGGCGTGGGCGTCGCCGACGATGCCGTGATTTTCCCGGAAAGTGGCGATGCCCACGTTGTGCTTTTGAATGCCCCGGCGGTCGCTGACGCAGATGGCGCGGACGGTGCCGGTGGGGTTGAGTGAGTGATTGGCTGGGTTCATGGTGGTAGCTCCTGTAATATTATTTGGCGGCGGGCGGCCGCGGTTATGGCGATCCGATGGCTGGCTGCCCGAAAATTGTACAACTTTAAAGCGAATATCTTTTAAAAACAATTCGGGTGTAAAGAATCACCGGAAATTGATGGCAGTGGGGTATTAGCCGATTATCCGCCGATGCCCGACATTTTCCGGGTTTCAGTGAGGATAGAAGGAATCTGGTCAAAATCGTGACGGCGGGGCTTGGCGTGGATGGCACCGGCCAGGGCCTGGGTCAGGGCGGCGTCCGTACAGCCGCTGCGCAGGAGGGATTTCACATTCAGGCTGCCCTGATAGTTCAGGCAGCTTTTCAGGACGCCGTCAGCGGTCAGGCGGACGCGGTTGCAGTTTTCGCAGAAGGCGTGGCTCACGGCGCTGATAAATCCGATGGGGCCCTGGTAGCCCGGCAGGGTGTAGTACACGGCGGGACCGGCGCCCCGGGGTGTGGGGTCGGGCTGCAAATCCAGCAGGTTCAGGATGGCCAGGACCTCATCCTGGGTCAGGCCGCGGTTCTCGCGGCCCAGGCCGATGGGCATCATTTCGATGAAGCGCACGGCCACAGGCAGGTCCCGGGCCAGCCCGGCGATGGCGGGCAGCTCATCCCGGTTGACAGCTATGGGAACGCAGTTGATCTTGACCGGCAGGCCCGTGGCCACGGCAGCCTGCAGGGCGGACAGCACTGCGGGAAGACCGTCCCGACGGGTAATGGCCCTGAACCGGGCGGAATCCAAAGTATCCAGACTCAGGTTGATGCCGGTGATTCCGGCCTGTACCAGGGCGGAGAGCTGCTTTTCGAGAAGGAGGCCGTTGGTGGTCAGGGTCAGGCTTTCAATGCCGGGGATGGCTGCCAGACCGGCGATCAAGTCGGTGACGCCCCGGCGGACCAGGGGTTCGCCACCGGTGACGCGGATTTTGCGGATGCCCAGGTCAGCGGCGCAGCGGGCGATGCGGAGGATTTCCTCGAAGGTCAGGATGTCCCCGTGGGAGAGGGCCGGCACGCCGGATTCGGGCATGCAGTAGACACAGCGCAGGTTGCACCGGTCGGTGACGGAAATCCGCAGGTAGTCGATGGTGCGGCCGAATTGGTCAAGCATGAAGGTACCTCCTTTTTGCTGTGATGTTCACTCTCGCTTTCAGCTCGGTGAACATCAACCGCGGTGGCCGTACGAACAATTGGGGAAGACGCAGGTGGGGCAGTTGAGACAGAGGCCGCCTTCGCCCAGGGAGGCCAGCTCGTCGGCGGTGATTGGGTCGTCGACGAGGACCCGGGGTAGGACCAGGTCGAAGATGGTGCGCCGGGCGTACATGACGCAGCCGGGGAGGCCCAGGATGGGCACGCCGTCCTTGTAGGCCAGAAGGAACATGGCGCCGGGCAGTACCGGCGCGCCGTAGGAGACGATGTCCGCCCCGGTGTTTTTGATGGCCAGGGGGGTTCGGTCGTCGGGGTCCACGCTCATGCCGCCGGTGCACAGGATCAGGTCACAGCCCTTGGCCATCTGGTCGTGGATGGCCCGGGTGACCATGTCGGGGTCGTCGTCGCACAAGGCGTGGCACGCCATGGTCTGGCCGTATTCCGCCAATTTCTCTTCAATCACCGGGGTGAAGGTGTCCTTGATGCGGCCCTTGAAGACCTCGCTGCCGGTGGTGATCACGCCGACCTTCTTTTGTCCGAAGGGTAGGACGTTGAAAATCGGGACGGATCCGACGATTTCCTGGGCCCATTCCATGCGTTCCTTCTTGATGACCAGGGGGATGATCCGGGTCCCCGCGATTTTATCCCCGGACTTGACCGGCAGATCGCCGTGGCGGCTGGCAATCATCATGTCCCCCAGCCGGTTGACGGCCAGCAAGGCGTCCCGGTGGATCTTGAGCAGGCCGTCACGGGTGGCGGTGAGCTCGATTTTGCCCTCCTTGACCTCTGACGGGCGCAGTCCTTCGCCTTGGCAGAGGCGGCGCAGGATCTCGGCGCCGTCGTTTTCGTGGAGCATGGTATCGTCATTTTCCCAGACGTAGAGGTGCTCCTTGCCCACGGACAGCAGGACGGGGATGTCTTTCCCGGTGACCACGTGGCCCTTGCGGAAGACGGCATCCTTGGTCACCCCGCGGATGATTTGGGTGATGTCGTGGCACAGAACCTGGCCCACGGCATCTTCAGTTTTGATGTATTTCATGATAACTCCTTCCGATGGCTGGCCCGGTGAAGGATCATTTCCGCGGCAATGCTCACGGCGATTTCTTCCGGGGTTTCGGCCTTGATGGCCAGGCCGATGGGGTTGTGAATCCGGGCGATGTCGGCATCGGTGAAGCCGTCGTCCCGCAGCCTGGCGTGGGTGCCGGCGATTTTCCTGCGGCTGCCGATCATACCGATGTAGGTGGCCGGAGTGCGCAAGGCCTGGGTCAGGACGGTGTAGTCGGCGATGTGGCCCTTGGTTATGATGACCACCGAATCCTGGGGCCGGATGGTCACTTCATTCGATATGCACTCGAATCGGGCCTGGATGACCGACGCCGCGGCAGGGAAGCGGCTGGGGCCGGCCAGCTCCGGCCGCTCCTCGTAAACAGTGGGAGCAAAATCCACCGATGCCAGGATGGGCACCAAAGCCCTGGCCACGTGGCCGCCGCCAAAGATGTACACCCGGTCGCTGACGGACAGGGGGGCGACAAACCACGCCGGTTTCCCGGCACCGTCCGACAACGGGCGGCTCTGGGTGACGACGGTTCCGCGCCAATCGACAAGCACCGGCCGGGTGGCGGCCCAGCCCGGGTCGATGGCTTCAGGCAAAACGGCGCCGGTGTAAGCGCCTTGGCGCCACACGGCGATTTCCGGGGATTTTTCCAGGGAACAGCGACAGGAATGGCCCGGATCAGAAACAGGACTGGCGGCCAGTCTGGTGACCAGCCAGGCATCCGCGCCTTCGGCCTGGGCCCGGACCACGGCCCGCAGCACGTGGCGGTGGTCCGGATTGGTGCCGGACAGGGCCTGAAACAGCAGGGTGACGGCGCCGCCGCAGGCCATGCCCAGGCTGGCGGTGCCGGATTCGGTCAGGTTGAAGAACTGGAGCCAGGAGGCCGGCTGGCGGACGGCTTCCTGGCACAGCCGGATGGCCTCGTGCTCCACGGCACCTCCACCGATGGTCCCGGTGAAACGGCCGTCCTCAAACACGGCCAGCCGGGCACCGGGTCCCCGGGGTGTGGAGCCCTGGGCAGCTGTGATGGTGCACAGCATGACAGCTTCACCCTGGTTTAAACGGCTTTCTATCTCATGGAAAAATGTCTGCATGTCAGGGACCTTTCTTTTTTCGTCGGGCGCATCCCAGGAGACACCCGGACGATTGGTAAATAAAAACAACTCGATGTGCAAAAATAAAAGAGGTTTACACATCCTCTCCAAAATGGTCGTAAAAAAGTTTTTGAATCTGGGTCTGGCATTCAGCCTCAAAGGCTGTGTAACGGGCCAGAAGGTCTTCCCCCTCAGGGCTGACCTCGGCGTGGCCGCCATCCTTGCCGCCTTTGAAGCGCAGGACGATGGTGCAGCCCGTGGCGTTTTCCATGCCGCGGATCATGCGCCAGGCCTTGCTGTAGGACAGGCCCATGGTGTCGCAGGCCGTGCGCACCGAGCCGGTCTGACGGATCAGGGTCAGCAGTTCCGCCGTTCCGGGACCAAAGAAGGGCTCTTCCCGGGTCAGACTGATTTTCGATTTAGGGCGGACGTCTTTAAAATTCACGGCAACCTCCAAATGAAATAAAATTTATTAAAGTTTATAATTATTTTTTATTATTAACTTGATTATACGCGCATCGGGGAGGGATTGCAATAAATTTTTCAAAAAAACATGGGGACCTCTGGATTTTTTTAGGGTTGAAACATACAATAACAGTATAAACGGGCCCGGGGACACCGGGCACGAAGCAGCTGATTTCTGAAAGCGAGGAAAGAGGGAACATGGAACCACAATTCAATCATCTCAATAAGCGGGGAGAGGCCATCATGGTGGATGTATCCGCCAAGGTGCCGACGTCCCGGTCGGCAGTGGCCCAGGGGGTCATCCACATGGCACCGGCCATTTTGAAAGCCATTGAAGCGGGGAAAAACCCCAAGGGGGATGTGCTGGCCACGGCCCGCATCGCCGGCATCATGGCGGCCAAGAACACCTCCCGCCTCATCCCGCTGTGCCACCCGCTGATGCTCACCCACTGCACGGTGGACTTTGTGCTGGATCAAGGGTCGTCCTGCATCACCGCCTGGTGCAAGGTGAAGACCAGCGGACAGACCGGTGTGGAAATGGAAGCGCTGACCGGCGTCTCCACGGCTCTGCTCACCCTGTACGACATGTGCAAGGCGGTGGACAAGGGCATGATCATCAGCGATATCTATTTGGTGACCAAAACCGGCGGCAAAAGCGGGGATTTTCATTTTAGCGGCCAGCCGTCATGAAGGGGCAGGAGGAAGATATGAAACGAGTTGCCATCATCACAGCCAGCGACAAGGGCTCCCGGGGAAAACGGGAGGATAAAAGCGGCCCGGCAGTCCGGGATTACATGGAAAAACTGGGCTTTGAAACCGTCAGCCTCGAGGTGCTGCCCGACGACCGGGAAAAACTGGCCGGCCGCATGGCGGAGCTGGCCGACGGCGGTCTGGCGGAGCTGATTCTGACCACTGGCGGGACGGGCTTTTCTCCCAGGGATGTGACGCCGGAAGCTACCTTGGATGTGAGCGAACGCCTGGTCCCCGGCTTTGGGGAAGCCATGCGGGCCTACAGCATGCAGTTCACCGGACGGGCCATGCTCAGCCGGGCGACGGCGGGAATCCGCAGGGGCACACTGATCATCAACCTGCCGGGGAGTCCCAAGGCCGTGGTGGAGTGCCTGGACTGCATCGGCGGCCAGCTGGACCACGCCGTCGGAATCCTGACAGGCTCCGCCGGGGAGTGTGCCAGGTAACATTGTAATTTTTACAATAATGATGAAAATTTTACAAACAAGGTATTGACAGTTTTTTCATATGGGTGTACACTGACATTGTAATCAGCCGAAGCCATGCTTCGGGGGAAGGGAGCGAACACAATGTTATTCTACAACATGATAGCTGCGGATTACGAAGCTAAAATAATGAATGACTGATAGAGACGCATAATAGTTATCAACGCGTCACCGAGCCACGGATAAAACCGTGGTTTATTTTTTTGCCTTTTTACGGATATTATTAAATCCCACTCTAATATTCTTAAATGCCGCCCATAAGAATGAAGATTTTTTGGAATTCAGGCGAAATGACTTGAAAACCTTCGATTATAGTGATAATATATTATTATTAAAAAATACAATAAAATTGTATCGAGAAGGAATAATTAATTCGCTCAAGGAGAATATGATGGACGAGAGATCAAGAGGGAGGGCCGATTGATGGCGAAGAGACGTAAAAAAAAGGTGGCAGTTGTACATTGCAGCGGCGGCAGCCCGCTGAAGGCAGGCATTGACAGGGACGGGCTGGCAAAGGACTGCGCGGAAATTTTAAAAGCTTATCCCGACGGCATTGCGGATTGTGCCTATGGCTGTCTTGGCGGAGGCAGCTGTGTGGCGGCCTGCAAGCTGAAGGCAGTCAGTTTGGGTGAAGATCACGTGGCGCGGATCGACAGGGAAAAATGTGTGGGCTGCGGCCTGTGTGTCAAGGCCTGTCCCCAGCATCTCATCCGTCTGGTGGTACCGGAGAATACCATCGCACCCCAGTGCTCCAACAGGGACGCGGGTCCGGCGGCCCGGAAGCAGTGCCCCAACAGCTGCATAGCCTGCGGCATCTGCGTGAAGAATTGTCCGGCGGGGGCCATGTCCATCGAGGACAACCACGCGGTCATCAACCAGAACCGCTGCATCGCCTGCGGGATGTGCGCGGTCAAATGTCCCCGGGGCGTCATCGTGGACGCCGACGGCATCTGTACGGTTGCCAGAGCATAGGAGGAGGGTAAAATGGGAGCTGAATACAGTTTTACAGTCAACGGCGTCCAGCGGACGACCACGGAAAACAAGCCGCTGCTGCGGTACCTGCGGGATGATCTGCACCTGCACTCGGTCAAGGACGGCTGCAGTGAAGGAGCCTGCGGGACCTGCACCATCGTGGTGGACGGCAAAGCCATCAAGTCCTGTGTGCTGACCACACAGAAGGCGGTGGGCAAAACCATCCTGACCACCGAAGGTCTCAGTGATTTTGAAAAGGAAGCCTTCGTCTACGCCTTTGGGGCCAAGGGATCGGTGCAGTGCGGCTTCTGCATCCCCGGCATGGTCATGGCGGGCAAGGCCCTGCTGGACCACAACCTGAATCCGACGGAAGAGGACATTAAAATCGCCCTGCGGGGCAACATCTGCCGGTGCACGGGTTACAAAAAGATCATCGAGGGTATCCAGCTGGTGGCGGAAATCCTCCGGGGTGATGCCGGGATTGATTACAGCCTGGAAAAGGGTGAAAATTTCGGCGTGGGCAAGCGGGCCTTCCGCGTGGACGTGCGCAAAAAGGTCCTGGGCTACGGCGAATACCCCGACGATGTGGAAATGGACGGCATGGTCTACGCTTCGGCCATCCGCTCCAAATACGCCCGGGCAAAGATCCTGTCCATCGACGCCTCCAAGGCCCTGGCCCTGCCCGGTGTGGTGGCGGTTCTGACGGCGGAGGACGTACCCAATAACAAGGTGGGGCACATCCAGCAGGATTGGGATGTGATGATCGCCGTGGGAGACATCACCCGGGGGGTCTGCGACGCCATCGCCCTGGTGGTGGCGGAAACGGAAGCCGTCCTGGAAAAGGCCAAGAAGCTGGTCAAGATCGAGTACGAGGTGTTAAAGCCCGTGTGCAGCATCCAGGAAGCCATGGCCGGGGATGCCCCCAGGCTCCATCCCAACGGCAACCTGTGTCAGTCCCGCCACGTGACCCGGGGGGACGCCAAGACTGCCCTGGAAAAATCCAAGTACACGGTGACCCGCAGCTACCGCACACCCTTTACCGAACACGCTTTCCTGGAACCGGAATGTGCCATCGCCTTTCCCTATAAGGACGGCGTGAAGATTTTGAGCACCGACCAGGGGGTGTACGACACCCGCAAGGAAGTGGCCATCATGTTCGGCTGGGACCCGGAAAAGGTGGTTGTGGAAAACAAGCTCATCGGCGGCGGCTTCGGCGGCAAGGAAGACGTGTCAGTGCAGCACATCGCGGCCCTGGCGGCCTGGAAGACCGGACGGCCGGTGAAGGCGAAGTTCACCCGGCAGGAATCCATCAATTTCCATCCCAAGCGCCACGCCATGGAAGGGACCTTCACCCTGGGCTGTGACGAAAACGGCATCTTCACCGGGCTGGACTGTGAGATTTACTTTGACACCGGGGCCTACGCGTCCCTGTGCGGACCGGTTCTGGAACGGGCCTGCACCCACGCCGTGGGGCCTTACTGCTACCAGAACACGGACATCCGCGGCTACGGGTACTACACCAACAACCCGCCGGCGGGGGCCTTCCGGGGCTTCGGCGTGTGCCAGAGTGAATACGCCCTGGAATCCAATATCAACATCCTGGCGGAAATGGTGGGCATCTCCCCCTGGGAAATCCGCTACCGCAACGCCATCGAACCGGGCAAGGTTCTGCCCAACGGCCAGGTGGCTGACTGCTCCACCTCCCTCAAGGAAACCCTGGAAGCGGTGAAGGAAGTTTACGATGCCCATCCGGGACGGGCGGGCATCGCCTGCGCCCTGAAGAACGCCGGGGTCGGTGTCGGGCTGCCGGACAAGGGCCGGGCCAAGCTGGTGGTCAGCAAGGGCATCGTCCAGATTTACTCGGCGGCGTCAGACATCGGCCAGGGCTGCGCCACGGTGGTGGTCCAGGCGGTGGCCCAGGTCACCGGCCTGCCCCTGCGGAAGATCGACAACATGGGCAGCAACACCGAGCTCGCCCCCGATTCCGGGACCACATCAGGTTCCCGCCAGACCCTGCTCACCGGGGAAGCGGTCCGGGGGGCGGCGGCCCTGCTTAATGAAGACCTTCAGAAGGCCGGCGGCGATTTGGATCAGCTGGAGGGCAAGGAATACTTTTACGAATACTTCGAGCCCACGGACAAGCTGGGGGCGGACAAGCCCAATCCCAAGAGCCACATCGCCTACGGCTACGCCACCCACGTGGTGATCCTGGACGATGAAGGCCGGGTGAAGGAAGTGTACGCTGCCCACGATTCCGGCAAGGTGGTCAACCCCATTTCCATCCAGGGACAGATTGAAGGCGGTGTCCTCATGGGACTGGGCTACGCCCTGACCGAGGACTTCCCCCTGAAGGACGGCGTGCCCCAGGCCAAATACGGGACCCTGGGCCTCCTGCGCTCCGACCAGATCCCCACCATCCACGCCATCTACGTGGAAAAGGACGAGCTGCTGCCGGTGGCCTTTGGAGCCAAGGGCATCGGGGAAATCGCCACCATCCCCACCGCTCCGGCAGCCCAGGGAGCCTACTACGCCATGGACCATACCCTGCGCAATACCCTGCCCATGGAAAATACCTATTACTCCAAACGCAGATAAGCAGAGGCCAATAAGACAATCGAAATATTCTGACAGATCCGGGGAGACGGACAACCTTTCCCCGGGTCTGTTTTTTGTGCCGGCAATAGGCGCCGGGCCAATGATAGCAGGCGTATTTCAGAAATCCAATCATTTCATTCAATATTTTGCACCGTTGGTGATTATTGGATTGCAAAAAAGCAAACCTCCTTATATAATGTTTACACAATAATATAAAGGAGAGGGGTTATTATTATGAAGCAAAAAATTTTTTTATGCATCGCCATCGGTCTGATCCTGGGATTTACAGGAATGGCGAAGGTATACGCTGAAGAGCAAACGGATTCACAGGCGATGCCTGCCCTGACCTACGAGGTCCACGGTCAGAATTACGGCTGGAACCAGGACTGGATCGCCAGTCCCAATACCGCCGGTACCACGGGCCGGGCCCTGCGGGCGGAGGCCGTCAAAATCAAGGACGACGACGCCAACCTGCAGCTGACCTACCGCGCTCATGTCCAGAACGAGGGCTGGCTGCCCTACGTGGAAGAGGGGCAGCAGGCGGGCACCACGGGCCGGGCCCTGCGCATGGAAGCCCTGCAGATCAATGTGAGCGGCAGCGACGCGGCCAATTACGAGATCGACTACCGGGTCCACGTACAGAATCTGGGATGGACTGACTGGGTCGTCGCCGGCAGCGGGGACTTCGCCGGAACCACCGGACGCTCCCTGCGCATGGAAGCCGTGGAGATCGTCATCATCCCGTTGGGGGAAGACGCGGTGAACACGGTAAATATCACGTCTTCTGACACCATCGCGGAAAACGCCAGCGGCTGCCGTTTCGTCATGAACATCCAGGATGAAGGGAAGACCTTCGCCCAAAGCATCAGCGACCTGGCCACGGCCCAGTCCCTGATTTCCCTGGACGGCGGCTTTGAGGGCATGACCATCACCGCCGTGGACCGCAAGGCCGACCAGTCCCTGGGCCTGACCCTGGGCGGCACGGTAAAAGGCGGGGAGCCGGGCTACGTGACCCTGGACCCGGGAGCCCTGACCGGCACGGATTCCACGGAATTCTGCACCGTGGCTGTGACCAAGCCCGCCCCTTATTTCGTGCCCGAATTCACCAAGGCGGAGGACGGCCGGCTGTACCTGGGATTCACCATGGACAGCGCGGACTTTTCTGATAACGTCCAGCCTTCGGATTTCACCTTTGCGGACAGCAGCGGCGCGGCCATTGACGGGGTGACCGTCATCAACGCCCTGGTTCCCAGCACCGCCTCCCAAAAGGACGGGGTCCTGACCCTGACGGTGGACGGCGCGGCCACGGACAGTGACCTGTACCACGCCGTGGATGAAGCCACCATGACCATCGCCGGATCGGCCACCAACTGCGGTCCCCTGAGCCTGACCTTCATACCCGTCGGCAGCAGCAGCTCCGCCGTCACCGAGCTCACCGGCAGCACCCTGACGGATAACGGCGACGGCACCAGCACCCTGACCGGGACCTACCGCACCACCTTCACCGTGGCCGGGGGCACGGCCGGGAATCTGACGGCGGATGATGTGAGTGTCACCTCCGCCCTTCCGGAATATTATTCCCTGTCCGGCGTGACCGCCGACGGCACCAGCCCGGGATTCCAGTTCCAAATGGGCATGAAGGTGGACACGGAAGCGGGCAGGACAGCGGAAAGCTACAGTGAAACATTGAAAATCATCCCCAGCGCGGCACAGGCCACCGTCAACGCGGATAAGCTGACCGGGGAATTCGGCAAGCCACTGGAAAACACCACCTTCACCCTGGGTCCGGTGATGTCGGATTTGACAGCCCAGAGCAGCAGCGATGATTTTTATACCTACAGCTCCTCCATCCTGAGCACCGTGAGTGATCTGGCTTCAGGGAACCCCATCGGGGCGGTGGGCGAGCTTTTAGGTATGGGTACCACGAGCAACGGCGAGCTTTTGAACCACCTGGAAACCATTGAAGCCCAGAACATCGTCATCCAGAACCAGCTCAGCAATCTGACCAAGGATGTGGCCCTTTTATCGAATCAGATCGCGGAAGGCAACGCCAAAAACAGTCTTGACACCTGTTACAAGGATATGCGGTTTAACCGGGGCGTCATCGTGGCGGTCCAGGGGGCTGACGGCAACCTCATCACCCAGCTGATGGCAGCCTCCTTCGACACGGACAAAACCAAGTACAATGAAATTTACAAGACCTTCCTCGGCGTGGTCAACCAGAACACAAAAGGGAGCGAAGGCAAAGAAATCAACGAAATGCTCGCTGACACGTTATACCTGGGGGACACCATTACCGGGAAGCGGGTCTACGGCGGGGTAAACATCAGCTCCTCCGTTTTGGATGACTTCACCCTGGTGGATAACGCCAAGTACAACTGGGAGCCGGAAACCTACGCGGACCGCAAGGCTTTTCGGGCGTCCATCGGCGATGAATACCTGGATTCCTGGCTGATTTGCGAGCTGTGGATCTACAATTTCCAGCAAACCCACAAGGGCATGCCCAATGAGAAGGCTTACGATTATGCCCTGACCCAATTGGCAGACCAGATCAAGAACGTCAACAAGGCCATGACCAGCCGGAAAGCCGAGCTTTCACCACCGGCTGACGGCACGGTGAAGAATCTGGTGACGGGCCAGGCCTGTAAGAAGGACAGCTTTTCCAATTTCAGCGTGTGGTGCTACGAAAACATCGGTCTCGTGAACTATCCGCGGGATGGCGGCATGGACGTGGTCAAGGCGCGCTTCCACTGCGATGTGGACGGACTGTCCACATGGACGCTGACACAGATGAAGAAGCGGGCGGCGGCCAACCGGACGGAGGAACAGGGAACGCTGGTATACGCCACCCTGTGGGATGAACTGAAGGCCATGGGCTTTACCCCGGGGCATCCCAGCGACTGGGAAGTCCTCGGCGGAACAGACCTGAACAAGAATCTGTATCAGGGGGGCTTCGATTATTCCGGCAAGACCCTGAATATCTTCAAGGGGACCAGAAGGTACAATTACTCAGCCAATTATTATAATCTGGGACAAAATGTCGGTGATCAATCCAGCGGACTGATGACTAATCAGCGGATCGGTCACTACCATTTCCTGGAATGGGATGGGCCGAAGAAATATAAACGCTACAAAGACTCTTGGGAACTGCCCCTGCTGCGTTTCGGCTTTACCGGCTGACAGCGGTTTGGAACATTCCTAAACAATAGAAGAAGGCATGAATTCTAAATCAAGAGGTAAATGAGGTAATGATTATGAAGAAAATTACAAGATCCATCATCGTTTTGACAGCGCTGCTCCTGGTGTGGGCAGCACCGGTCCTGGCGGCCATGGACCCCAGTGACTTGACCTTCAAGTCCAACCTGGTGGAAAACGGCGGCATCCTGACGGATACGGAAAATTCCATCACTGTGCCGGCCGCGGGGATTACCACCAGTGAAGCCCTGCCGGCCAAGTACGATCTGCGGGACGTGGACGGCAAGAACGATATCGCCCCGGTCAAGTTCCAGAATCCCTGGGGCAGCTGCTGGGCCTTCGGCACCATCAGCTCGGTGGAAAGCAACGCGATGATCAAGGGAGCGACTGGTGTCAATCTATCGGAAAAGGCGCTGGCCTGGTACGACCGGACCCTCCAGGGGGCGGCGGGAACCAAAGAGTCCATGAAGGAAGGGACATACGTGGCGACGGGTACCGGACTGGCGGACAGCAATACCTACCGTGGCGGCAGAATCTATGACAGCATCGGCGAGCTCTCTACCTGGAACGGCGCCAGCACCACGGAGCAGGTGCCTTATAAAAACGCCAGCGGCGCATTCAAGACCATTCACATCACAGCGGACAAAACGGCGGACTATTACCTCCCCGACGGTACCTGGGGTCTGGACGACAGCCATTTGCAGGACGATGCTTACCATGTGGAAAAGGTCCAGCTCCTCAGCACCGATCCCGGTCAGGCCAGTGAAGTCAAGCAGGCCATCATGGACAACGGCGCAATCTACCTGAGCTTCAACGCACCCCAGGAGGCACCCTATTACAACAGTGCGACCTCCGCGGTTTATACGGACACCGAGATGGACGCGGACCATGCCGTCAGCATCATCGGCTGGGACGATAGCTACTCCAGAACCAATTTCACCGAAGGGCACCAGCCCACCAATGACGGGGCCTGGATCGTGAAGAACAGCTGGAGCGACGTCTGGGCCGACGGCGGTTATTTCTACCTGTCCTATGAGGACAAGACCATCTATGAGATGGCGTCCGTCAGCGTCGATTATCCGGCCAACAACGTAAACGGGCAGTTTAAATACACCCATAACTACGCTTACGATTATCTGGGTGCCAAGAGCTATGCGACCAACAACGTGGATCTCAAAATCGCGGTTAAGGCCATGCAGTCAAAGCAGTTCATGAAAGCGGCCAATATTTTCACCGCGGACGGAGACCAGACTTTGGAAGCCGTGTCCACCTTTGGCCTGATGGATCCCAACAGCACGGTGGAAACCCAGATTTATAAGGTGACGGACGGTGAAAACCCCGAATCGGGGACACTGGTGGCCAGCCAGACCGATACGGTAAATGGCGTTCAATACAGCACCCTCGCGCTGAAGACACCGGTTGCCCTGAAAAAGGGTGAAAAATTCTCCGTCGTCCAGACCCAGAAGACGCCGGAAGGCAACTGCTGGCTGCCGGTGGAATACGGCGTCAAGGACGGACAGACCGTGACCGTCTACGGAAAAGACGGGACCACGGTGACCAATAACTACGTCATCAACAACAAGGCCACCTGTGCTTCCGGCCAGAGCTTCATCTACGGCATCGGCGAATCCGGCGAGGCGGACAGCTGGCACGATTTGGGGGACAGCAACTTCACAGGCAAGTTCATGACCTTCCCCTATACGACTTACAGCACCGATGGCAGCACGACGAAGGCGGTGAGTACCGTGGCCTATCCCGGCAACGTGATGATTAAGGCCTTCACGACGGATACGCCCAAGGTGACCTATGAGGTCCACGGCCGCAATTACGGCTGGGATCAGGGCTGGGTCTTCGACGGCACCACGGCGGGCACCACCGGCCGGGCCCTGCGGATTGAAGCCCTCCAGGCCAAAATCGTGGACGAAAACGGCAACAGCATTCCGGGTCTGGGCATCACTTATCAGACCCACGTACAGAATATCGGCTGGATGGATTGGGAAAGCGACGGCACCACGGCGGGCACCACCGGCCGCAGCCTCCAGATGGAAGCCATCCGGATGAAGCTCACCGGGAGTGAGGCGGACCAATACACCCTGACCTACCGGGTCCACGTACAGAACCAGGGCTGGACTGACTGGGTGGCCGCTGATCAGGAAGCCGGCACCACGGGCAAGGCCCTGCGGGCGGAAGCCGTGGAAATAAAAATGTAAGAAAATAAGGTTGCAAAAAGAGAAAAAATACCTTAAAATGTTTACATCAAGTTAGAGGGGCATTTCAATTTTTTGGAAAGAGGAAGATATTATGAAGAAAATCACAATGCTTTTGTTGACAGTGCTGGCTGCCATTGTTCTCGGCATAACGCCGGTGGCAGCGGCGGATCAAGGCAGTACGGCGTCCTGGGCGGAGCATCGCGCCATCGTCTGCGTGCGCACCCAGGACAAGGGTGAGACCCTTCAGGCCCAATCGGCGGATGGTCTCACTTGGGAACCCCTGATGGATGTATCCGGCACCACCACCGGCGGGGTCCTCACCACCCAGGGCACCACCCAGGGAGCGGACCAGACGGAGCTCATGCTCGTCAAATCCGATACCCTGACCACCGAGGAAATCATCGCCGCGGCCCAGGCCCGGAGTGACGTGCTCTTTGCCGAACCGGACACCATCGGCACCCTGGGGGATGACCTGGATACCCAGGCGGCGGATACCTCCCAGATCGTGACCCAGAGCACGGCGGATTATTCCCGCTATCAGTGGGGGCTTAAGAATACCGGATTGTTCAGCAAGGGTACGGCCGGTGTGGACATCGGCAACACCGGCGGACTGACCGGCAGCAAGAACACCGTCATCGCCGTCATGGATACGGGCATCGATTATACCCACGAGGAGCTGGCGGACCAGATGGTGGACCTGCGGGCTTATCCCAGCCTGATTGCGGACACCAAGTGCAGCCAGTACGGCTACAACGCGGTGGATGGGGAACCGACGGATGATCCCTTTGACTACGCCGCCGACAGCACCCACGGCACCCACTGCGCCGGCATCATCGGCGCGGCGGCCAATGGCAGCGGGACGGCCGGCGTCATGAAGAATGTCTCCCTGATGTCGGTGCGTGTTTTCGGAAAATCGACGATCTATTACCAGCTCAGCGACATTCTCCGGGCTTACTCCTGGCTGTATACGGCCAAACAGGCCGGGGTCAACGTGAAGGCCGTCAACTGCTCCTTCAACAGCACCGGCATGAGTAAATCCCAGGAGCTGGCCATCCAGAAGGACGGCGAAGCGGGCATCCTGACCATCATAGCTTCCGGTAATAATTCATACAATACGGATACGAACCAGAACAGCGACGCGGCCAACGTCATCACATCGGCGTACAAGGTGACCGTGGACAGTCTGGAAACCCAGGGCCAGGCCTCCAGCTTTTCCAATTACGGCGTCCGGTCCACTGACGTCTTTGCCCCGGGCAGTGACGTCCTGTCCACCGTGGGCGAGCTCTGCGCCCGGTTCAATGCCTTCACGGCGGCCCTGGATTCCAGCCGGATCCTGACCTACAACGGCTTTGAGGACAACGGCGGGACGGCAGCAACGGAACAGGATGTCAATCCCCTGACCTTCTGCGTGTACGACGAAGCCGCGGCGGACCACTGCGGCGCTCCGGCGACGGTATCCGGCGCCAATGCCTTCATCGGGGACAAGGCCCTGTCTGTGGCCCGGCCGGCGGAGGGGGACACGGTGACCCTGATCACCAGGCCCATGAAGCTGACACCGGACACGAGCCGCAAGCTCTACCTCGGCGCTTCCCTGCGCAGTGACAACGCGGTAAACATCAACTACGGGGATACCCTTTCCCTGGGATACCGCAAGGAGGACGGCACCTTTACCGGTGACGGGACCTCGGAGGATTTGCGGAGCCGCCAGCTCAGCTGGAGGACGGATTACGTCACCGTGCCCACCGACGGCACCGTGGATTTTGATAATTTCCAGCTCAAGATGACCATTCATTTTACCGATGCCTACAGCCAGTCCATCACCATCGACAGCTTCGGCATGGGCTACGGTCTGGAAAAATACGCCGTGTACAGCGGCACCTCCATGGCCACGCCCATGACCTGCGGGGAAGCGGGCCTGCTGGCCAGCCTGTACCCCAATGAATCCGCCGCCCAGATCAGTGCCCGTATCACCGGGGGGACCACGGATGACGCTAAAATCGCGGACAAGTGCAAATCCGGTGGGTTCATCAACGTGGCCAAGGCCGCCTCGGATCCCAATCCGGTGGTGCAGGCCGTCACCTTGAACGGCAGGACGGCGACCCTGACCGGTTACTTCTTTGGCAGCAAGGGCTCCGTGACTGTGGGCGATGCGGCCGCAACGGTCACCGACTGGAGCGATACAAGCATCACCATCACCCTGCCTGACGGCGTGACCGGGGAACAGCCCTTCGTCGTCACCGATGCCGCGGGGCAGTCCGGGCGGATGTTCGAAAACGCCGGCAATCCGGCCAATGCTTATACCGACCTGGCCGTCCCCACAGACAGCCATTTTAACAATCTGTACGGCATGTCCATGGATGCCATGGACGGCAGCGTCTACATGCTGGCCGTCGGAAGTGACAGTACGGACACGCTTTGGCGGTACGATATTGCCGGCAACCAGTGGCAATCGGTATCGGATGTCAAGATCGAAGGTATCACCCTCAAGGGCAAGAGCTCCAATCTGTGTGCCTTCCGGGGCAAGCTGTATTTTGCCTATGGCAGCGTCCTGATATCCTGGGATGCCGCTTCCAATCAATGGGCGGCCCAGATAATGGGTACAGCCCTGCCCTTGAACGGACGCCTGGTCAATGATGGCGGGCGCCTGCTCCTGTTTGGCGGCACGGACAGCAGCGGACAAAGGGTTGACTCCATCCTGGAACTCGATCCAGACGCTGGAACAGTCACAACGGCCGGCAAGCTGCCGAAAGCCATGTCCCTCTGGTATGTCAATGTATCGGAGGGTACCGTGATGATGGCCGTCGCAGAGGACGACGGTGCTGCAGTGAATGTCACGACCTACGTGAGTACGGATCTGACCAACTGGCTGTCCTATACCCAGGATGTTGGGGATACGGGCCAGGGATTGGATTTCGTTACGGCTTCCACAAAATCCGGGATGATCCTGGCCGGCCTGGTCGGGACGTCCGATGGCGGCTACCACGACACCTGGACCTTCGACAAGACCACCGGGAACTGGACGGCTGCCGACGCTACCCTGAACGTGACCAAGGCTTTTAATACGGAGCCCTGCGCGGCGGGAGGGCGGTTCTACGTCTTCGGCATGGATCTCCAGGCACCGGGCCTGGACTTCTTCCGCAGCACAGCCATCACCAGCCCTGAGCCCACAGCTTCTGTGACCTATGAGGCCCACGGCCGCAACTACGGCTGGGGCCAGGGATGGGTTTACAGCGACAAGACCGCCGGTACCACGGGCCAGGCCCTGCGCATGGAAGCCCTCCGGGCAAAGGTTGTGGATGAAACCGGCAGTCCTATCGACGGCCTGGGCATCACCTACCAGGTCCATGTGCAGAATATCGGCTGGATGGATTGGAAGAGTGACGGTGATATCGCCGGCACCACCGGCCGCAGCCTGCGGATGGAAGCCGTCAAGATGAAGCTCACCGGAAGTGCGGCGGACCAGTACACCCTGACCTACCGGGTCCATGTCCAGAATATGGGCTGGACCGACTGGGTAGCCGCCGGTCAGGAAGCCGGCACCACCGGCAAAGCCCTGCGGGCGGAAGCTGTGGAAATCCGGATTACAAAGAAGTAAAAGGAAAAATAATCATTGATTCAACTCAAAACGTCACCCGCTGAAAAAGCGGGTGACGTTTTGGATTGGCGGTTTTTAAATCCGCACCGCCTGGAGCATCGCGATGAGCTCGTGGCGGGCTTCAGTGCGGCGGCGCCGGCTCAGGGGAATGGTTTCGCCGTTGCGCAGGGTGACGCTGTTGGCGTCCAGCCTGGAGACGGCCCGGGCTGAGACGATGTAGCTTCGGTGGACGCTGACGAAGCCTGGCGGAAGCTGGGTCAGAACCTCTGAAATGCCCTGGGGGATTTCAAGGACCATGTTGGTCAGGTGCAGGCGGCTGTCCTTGCCGCAGGCTTCCACGTAGAGGATGTCGGAGCTGGGGACCAGGTGCAGGGATTTGCCCTTCAGCCCGGCGCCGCTCCGGGCTTCAAAAAGGATGGCGTTCTTGGATTCCAGGGACAGGATCTCGTCCACCACGGCCAGCAGGTATTCAAAGCTGTAACGCCCCGCGCGGACGGGGTATTTTTCGGTCTCCTGGGGGATGGGGGCCGGGTTGGATATTTGGAAGTGGAACAGGCGCAGGGCAGGCTCCTCCGGATCGTCCGAGGTGTTCTGCCGCCACAGAAAGGAAAGGCGCTGTTCATCCATCAGGAGCTGGCCCGAGTCCAGAGCGGTCCGGGCCAGGTAGCGGCCGAAGACCAGGCAGACCTCATCGGTCAGGGCGATGGCGTGGTATTCCTCCCGTTCCAGGAAAACGATGGGGAACACGGCGAACAACTGTTTAAAATGGTCGATCACGGCGTCGGGGCCGATCAGGTACTCCCGTTCGTGGGAGGCGATGGCCACGATGTCCGGGGCCATCACTGTGGAAATCCGGTCGGCCCGGCAGCTCCACAGCTCGGTCATGATGTCCCGGGTCCATTGGCGGGCAAGGGTCAGTTCGATGTCGTTCATGTCAGATCCTTTCTTTATCGTGAAACGTCCGGGCTCACGATTGGCAATAACGGGTCAGCTCTGGGATGTAGGTGCCCGAGCAGTACAAAACCGATCCATCAGCCAGAGTCAGTCTGCTGTCGTCCAGGTGTTGGATGTAGTGGGAATTGACCGCGGCATCCCGGCGGATTTGGACGAGGTGGGGCGAAAAGAGCTCCAGTGCGCTCTGAATCATCCGGTTGACCGTGATATCGCCGCCTTGGGTGTGGAGCAGGATATGGTTGTGGTCCGACTCAATCCAGACGATATCCATGGGATGGATGAAATGCCAGATACCGGCGATGTCCTTGGTGACGAAGCGGGTATCGTCCCGGACGGTGCGGTGCAGGTGGTTGTCAAAATAGGACCGGAGGATTTTAAAGTTGGCCTTGGCCGCGGCGGTGGGAAACCATTCGTCCCCTTCTACGGTGGAAAGGGCATAGGAAAGATGGCCGTGGATGATGGCGGGCTTCCCGTCCCGGTCCAGCCAGATGATGGAGGAACGGTAAGGGATATGGGTGCTGCCCAGATAGGGCCGCGTGGTGTCCAGGTAAAACCGGTGGGTGATGGTGGTGAGCTCCCCAACGGAAAGAACGGAGTGGACATCGGGAGCGATGGTGCCGATGGGGCGGCTGGGTAAGCTCCGGGCGATGGCGTCGCGGATGGTAGAAAGGCCGGAAAGGGCGTAGGTTGATTCCCCCAGGCCGATCCAGATGCATTCCGGGTCCATGCTGCCCAGAAGGGCAGTGCTGTCTCCGTGAAAATAATCAATCAATAAGTTCCGGGTCCGGGTGAGCAGTGGCGATGGGTCCGTCATGGGAGCACCTCCTGTCATCAAGATTTTTATTCAGTATACAACAAAAAAAAGAGAAAGGGTAGGATGGAGGAATCAACGGTTCAAAAAAGAGGACGAAATTTTTTTTTTGGAAACCCGATGGGGCCTGTCCCGCGTCATTTAAAATCTGAATGTTTTCATAAAGATACAAAATACAAAAAGTTTTTCACACATTGATTGCTATTTATGGTAATATAAAAGACACTCAGTCCATCTGGGCTGAGGAAAAAAACCAATCGTTATTTGAAAGGTCATCTATGAAATTTATTTCCTTCGTCGTGCCATGTTATAACTCGGAAGACTACATGGACCGATGCATCAATTCCCTGCTTACGGCAGGGGACGACGTCGAAATCATCATCGTCAACGACGGGTCCAAGGACAGGACCGGTGAGATCGCGCTGGAGTATCAGACAAAATATCCGAACATCGTCCGGGCTGTCAATAAAGAAAACGGCGGCCATGGTTCGGGAGTGAATAAAGGAATCGAGCTGGCCACCGGCGTGTATTTCAAGGTCGTGGATTCAGACGACTGGCTGGACCCCAACGCCCTCCAGAAGCTCATGGTACGTCTTAAGAGCTTCTGCATGATCGAGCTCCGCGGCCAGCATGCCATCACACCGGATCTGATTATCTGCAATTATGTGTACGACCATCTGAACGAGGGGAAATCCCACGCCATCAATTACCGGAAGGTCATGCACCCCGAAAAAATCTACAACTGGGATGACATCGGCCACTTCGGCCTGTCCCAGTATTTTGTCATGCACACCCTTATTTACCGGACGGAGGTCCTCAGGAAGAGCGGCCTGAAGCTGCCGGAGCACACTTTTTATGTGGATAACATCTACGCCTACCAGCCCTTCCCGTACACGGAATACCTGTATTACATGGATATCGACCTGTATCACTACTTCATCGGACGGGAGGACCAGTCGGTCAACGAGGACGTCATGCTGTCCCGCATCGACCAGCAGGTGCTGGTGACCCGGCTCATGGCCCAGTCCGCCAACCTGGACATGGTGCGCTTCAAGCATCCCAAGCTGGCCAGCTACATGCGGCGCTACGTCTCCATGATGTATTCCATCACCACGGTGCTGCTTTTGATGATCGATACGGACAAGTCCAGGCAGCAGCGCAGGGATTTGTGGGAAGAGACCAAGGAAAGGGATCCTGCCTTGTACAATCTGCTCCGTTACCGTTCCATGAGCATGTGGTCCAACCTTCCAGGCCGCACCGGCCGCCGGGTCATCCTCGTCAGTTACCGTCTGGCCCGCAAGATTTACAAATTCAATTAATGATGATGCCTGCTGGGCAGGTGACTTATAGAGACTTATAAATGGGTACAATATGAAAAAAAAGCTGCTTCAATTTCTCTTCTTCTTCGTTGTCATGGGCCTGACGATTTACGCTGTGTTCCAGGGCAATGATCTGAATGAGGTGATGACGGCGGTCCACGGCATGAACAAGTTCTGGCTCATTCCGGCGGCGATTCTGGCCGTCCTCTTCGTCATGTGCGAAGGCATCATGATCCGGGACCTGCTCCGTCTGCTGGGCCATGAGAACAGCCTGATCCGCTGCTTTTCCTATTCCTTCATCGGTTATTTTTATTCGGGCATCACACCTTCGGCCTCCGGCGGCCAGCCCCTCCAGCTCTACTACATGAACCAGGACGGCAACAATCTGTCGGACAGCTCGGTGGTCCTGCTGACGGTGGCATTCTTCAGCCGCATCGTGCTGACGGTCATCGGGATCTTCCTGCTCATCTTTGCCCACGGCTGGCTGTTGACCTATTTCCAGGGGTACATGTTCGTCTACTACCTGGGGCTGATCCTCAACACCCTGGTGGCCGCGGGAATTTTGGGGGTGATGGTGGCGCCCCAGGTCGTGCTCAAAATCGCCAACGGCGTGGATACCCTGCTCGTCAAGATGCGCATCCTCAAGCGTTCCCCGGAACGCCGGGTGAAGATCGTCAATTTTGTGGATGGCTACAAGGGAGCGGTGAATTTTCTGATCCGCCACAAAGAAAAGATCGCCTATCTGTTCTTTTTCACCCTTCTCCAGCGAATCACCCTTTACGTTTTGACCTGGTTCGTCTACAAGGGCTTCGGCCTCAGCGGCGCGGGGTTCTTCAAGGTCATCTTCCTTCAGGCGGCCATTTACGTTTCAGTGGAAATGCTGCCTCTGCCGGGGGCCCAGGGCATTACGGAGCTTCTGTATCACAATGTTTTCGGCGCCATCTTCGGTTCCTTCCTGACACCCTCCCTTCTGGTGGTCAGGGGTTTGGATTTCTATATGCTCATGCTCGTCAGTTTGGTCTTCGTCCTGTACCGGTTTTTCAGGACCAAACGGATCACCTCGCTGCCGGGACGCACTTCATCGGGAGAAGTTAAATGAAAGTAGATTACCTCATCGTCGGGGCCGGCCTGTCCGGCCTGACCTATGCCAATTTGCTGGCCCAGGACCCGGACACCCGGATCCTCATCGTGGAAAAGCGGGGCCATATCGGCGGCAACGTGTACGACTCCTACAACGCCGACCACATCCTCATCCAGAATTACGGACCCCACATCTTTCACACCAACAACAAGGAGGTCTTCGATTACCTGAGCCGGTTCACGGACTGGCGCTTGTACCAGCACCGGGTGCTGACCTGTGTGGACGGGCGGCTCATCCCCATGCCCATCACCCTGGAGACCATCAACAGCCTGTACAACATGAACCTTTCCCAGTTTGAAATGGCGGATTTCATCGACGGCCAGAAGCTGGATCTGGAAGAGATCAAAACCAGCGAGGACGTGGCCCTGAGCAAGGCGGGCCGGGACATTTACGAAAAGTTCTTCAAGAATTACACCACCAAGCAGTGGGGGGTGGATCCCTCGGAGCTGGATACGGCGGTGATTTCCCGGATCCCCTTCCGCTACAACCGGGACACCCGCTACTTTGCGGACAAGTACCAGGGTATGCCCAGCCAGGGCTTCACCAAAATGTGCGAAAGAATGGTGGATTTCCCCAACATCAAGATCCTGCTCCACACGGATTACAAGGAAATCCTGGGGGATGTGACCTGCAAGAAGATGATTTACTCCGGGCCTTTGGATGACTACTTTGACGACTGCTTCGGCAAGCTCAAATACCGCAGCGTGACCTTTAAGATGGAAACCCACGACTGTGAATCCTTTCAGGAAGCCGCCGTGGTCAATTATCCCAACGATTATGACTTCACCCGGATCACCGAGTTCAAAAAGCTCACCGGCCAGTCCCATCCCAAGACCACGACCATGAAGGAATACCCCTGTGACGGCGACGAGCCCTATTATCCCTTCCCCACCAGGGAGTGGCAGGATAAGGCCGCTTTGTATAAGGCCAAGGCAGAAGGGGAAAAGAACACCATCTTCATCGGCCGCCTGGCCCAGTACCGCTACTACAACATGGACGCCGTGGTGGCGGAAGCCCTGGAGGGGTACAAGCATTTAAAATAACTGTGATTGAAAGCGCCGGACTGGCGCTTTTTTGCTGTAAACGGAATGATAATTAACTTTCCATTTGCCCTGGAATATGGTATTCTTTATGCAAAGTCGATTTCAATCATCAAAGGAGAACAAGCACCGTGGACAGGAGGAGAAAACCGGTGGTGGGCGTGCTGGTGGCCTGCTTATACGCAGCGTGGCTTGCTTTTTTTGCGGCCGGCTGCGGCACCGCCAAAACAAAGACGAACACGAACGCGGTCAAACCGTCCAACGACATCGTGACCATGGGCGAGGTGGATCCCGGCAAGATGACCATCACCCTCCGGGCGGAGTACAATGTGAACAACGCGGCCATTCTGGCTGCCTTAAAAGAAAAATTTCCCGATGTCGAGTTCGTGTCCGTCCTCCACTGCGGCCAGGATACGGGCTACGAGCTGCGCCAGTCCCTGGGTGGGGGCAGCGCCGAGGATATCATCATCTCACCGGAGATGAAGGCTGTCTCCGACATCGCGTCCAAGGATCTGCTGGATCTGACATCGGCGGATTTTACGGCGAATTACGTCAGCGATGCCCTGACGAATGGCCAGACCGGCGGCAAGACTTATTATCTTCCCGGTCCCTCCTTAGTCTACGGCATCGTCTACGACAAGACCCTTTTCGACGCCAACGGCTGGCAGGTGCCCCAGAGCTACGACGAATTTACGGCCCTGTGCCAGACCATTGAGGCCACCGGCATCCGGGCCTTCCAGCCGGCCTGCGGGGATGTGCGGCAGGCCCAGATGGTCCTTGCCATGTTTGACTACACCGATGTATTCGGCGGTCAAGGCAACCGCCAGTGGCTGATGAATTACCAGACGGGCAATGCTTCCATGAAGGGCCATTTGGAACCGGCCCTGACCCGCTTCCAGGAGTTGCAAAGCGCCGGCATCATCAAATCCAGTGATTTCGACGTGCAGTCCAGCGACCTGGCCAGCCTGTTCTACACCAGCCATGGCTGCGCCATGATCATCGGAAACGAACAGACGGCGAGCCTCGCCAGGGAGGCCGGGTCGGACCATGCCTATGCCATGATGCCCTTCCGCTGCGGCAATGACGCCGATTCCGATTACCTCGTGTCGATTCCGTCCTATTACGTGGGGGTCAGCGCCCGCCTGGCGGAAACCGGCAACGAGGCCAAGCGGGATAAGGTCATGGAGGTCCTGCGCTACATCAGCACGCCGGAGGGCCAGCTGGCCATGAGCGGCGGCTCCCTGACCCAGATTTCCAACGTCAAGGGGACGGAATACGCGAAAAGTGATTTCAACGCCGGGGTCCAGGATACCATCCAAAAGGGCAGGGCTGTGCCAGAGGTCGACCTCATGGCCTCGGGCACCGGCAATGGGGCGGAAAAGAAGCTGGTCAGCGGCCTGGGCAAGCTGCTGGATGGGACGGCGGACCAGGAGACCCTGATGGCGGACTGCGACGCCGCCCGGGATTCAGCCCTTAAAAACGGTGTGGACCGGGGAGAAAGGGTGGGGACGGCCAGCAGCAGCTTCACGCCCCTGGAAACCGGTCTGTTCATCGCCGATGCCCTGAAGATCAAAGCGTCGGCGGATATCGGCCTGTGCCTGGTTGGGACCACCCGCTGCGGCATGGTCGGGCGCCTGTACAAGGGGGAAATATACGCGGCGGACGTGGGGGCCCTGTCCCTGTCCGTGGGCACGGCCAACGGCCGGTCCAACGACAACAGGCTCTGGCGGGTGGCCATGAACGGCGCCCAGCTCAAGGCCCTGCTCAAGCAGGCCCTGGACTACAACCCGGGGGACGGCGTGCCCGATATCCCGTATTACGTGGCGTCGGGACTCAAAATCGAGGTGGCACCCTGGAAGGCCGACAAGCTGGTCAAGGTCACCCTGGCCGACGGCAGCCCGCTGGACGACGGCAAGACCTACCATGTGGCCCTGTGGGGATGGCCCTTTTCCACGGACTGCCCCGGCATCCTGGAGAAGGTCTGCAACGACAGCTCCGATGCCATTCTGACCGAGGCCATCCGAAGGACCGGCACCGTCAGCCCCATCACCGATGGGCGCTTCAAGGTGACCTATTGATTTTCATACTGAAATGGCAGAATCAAACAAAGCGCCTGCACCGGGTGGAGAGTCCGGTACAGGCGCTTTGTTAAAATCGGTTGGTAAAAGAACAGTTCAGTCATGAATTGTCTGAAAAAAAAATTATTCAGACAAAAAAATTCGTCTATATTTTTGTCTGAATCAGCACAATTATTTTGCATTGTTTTATGTATACAATGGTGATATGATTCTGATAGTCAAATTCTAGGATGAATAGAGGCGTAAAGGATCATGAAGGATAATCTGACTGTGGGTGATCACAAGCCCGCCGGCATGGAAGAGCTGTACCGGGCGAATGAACAAGAAGCACTGCGCATCATGGAATCCGGACGCAAAGGCCTGTCGTCGGAAGAGGCGGCCAAAAGGCTGGAAACCTACGGGCGCAATGTGTTGCCTGAGAAAAAGGGCAAACCGGTGATTCTCGTCTTTCTGGCGAATTTTGTGAGCCTGATGGCGATTTTGCTGTGGATCGGTGGGATCATTGCCTTTTTTGCAGAGATGCCTCAGCTGGCGGTGGCTATCTGGCTGGTGAATGTCATCAACGGGGTTTTCAGCTTCTGGCAGGAACACCGCGCCAGCAAGGCCACCGATGCCCTGAAAAAAATGCTGCCGGTCAACGCCCGGGTGGTCCGGGACGGTGCCGAGCAGCAGATTTCGGCGGACGACCTGGTCCCCGGGGATGTGATGCTGGTGGAAGAAGGGGACAAGATCTCCGCGGACGCCAGGCTGCTCTCCAGCAATGACCTCCCGGTGAACCAGTCGACCCTCACCGGGGAATCCACGCCGGTGCGCAAATCCTACGAGCCCATTGACGGGGACGAGATGGCGCGCTTTGAAGTGACCAACATGATTTTCACCGGGACCAGCGTGGCCAGCGGTACGGCCCGGGCGGTGGTGGCCGCCACAGGCCAGCAGACCGAGTTCGGCAAAATCGCGGACCTCACAGGCACGATGAAGGAAGAAAAAAGTCCCCTGCAAAAGGAACTGGATATCCTGACCAAACAGATATCCTTTATCGCCGTCAGCGTTGGGGTGCTGTTCTTCCTGGCAGGGTTCTTCTTCGTCAAGCAGCCCTTCGCCCAGGCCTTCATCTTTGCCTTGGGGATGATCGTCGCCTTTATCCCCGAAGGGCTGTTGCCCACGGTCACCCTGTCCCTGGCCATGGCTGTGCAGCGCATGGCCAGGGAACACGCCCTGGTCAAACAGCTTTCCGCAGTGGAAACCCTGGGATGTACCTCGGTCATCTGCTCCGATAAGACCGGGACGCTGACCCAGAACGAAATGACGGTGACCCATGTGTGGCTGCCCAATCAGGATTACGACGTGACGGGCCAGGGCTACGCGCCCGAGGGACAGATCAAGATGGGCGACCGCACGGTGACGGCGTCGGACAATCGTGATCTGGGATTGCTGCTTACGGCGGCCAGCCTGTGCAGCAACGCCCGGGTGGTTCCGCCGGATCCCGAAGGGGATTCGGACCGGTACACGGTGCTGGGCGATCCCACCGAAGCCTGTCTGGGAGTTGCTGCCGGAAAGGCCGGCATCAACCTGGAACGCCAGCAGGAAAAGACGCCCCGGGTGCGGGAGCTGCCCTTTGATTCCCGGCGCAAGCGCATGAGCACCATCCACGCCCTGGACAAGCCGGTAAACGGCTGCCGCAGGGTGGCCTACATCAAGGGCGCGCCCAAGGAAGTCATGGAACTGTGTACCCAGGTCATGCACAACGGCGTGGCCCAGCCCATGTCAGAAGAACAGCGGGCGGCCATCATGGAAGCCAATGATCATTATGCCACCATGGGGCTGCGGGTCCTGGCGACGGCCTGCCGCTACCTGAGTGAAGAAGATGGCCTGCCCGCCAAGATGAGTGACTACACTCCGGAAATCATCGAACAGAAGATGACTTTCGTGGGGCTGGTCGCCATGATGGATCCGCCCCGGCCGGAAGTGGCTGACGCCGTGGCCCAGTGCCACCGGGCCAGCATCCGCATCATCATGATTACCGGGGACTACGGCCTGACGGCGGAAAGCATCGCCAAGCGCATCGGCATCGTCCAGGGTGAACACCCGCGCATCGTCACGGGGGTCGAGCTGGAAAGCATGGATGACGCCACATTGAAGGAAGTCCTTTCTGATGAAGTGATCTTTGCCCGGGTGGCGCCGGAACAGAAATACCAGGTGGTCTGTGCCCTGCAGGAAATGGGCCACATCGTCGCGGTGACCGGTGACGGCGTCAATGACTCGCCGGCCCTCAAGAAGGCGGATATCGGCGTCGCCATGGGCATTACGGGCACTGACGTGGCCAAGGAAGCGGCCAAGATGATCCTGACCGACGACAACTTCGCGTCCATCGTCCGGGCCATCAAGGAAGGCCGGGCGGTGTACAGCAATATCCGTAAATTCCTGTTGTATATCTTCAACAGCAACATGTCAGAAGCGGTGCCGTCGGCGTCCTTCCTGTTTTCACGGGGCGGGATCCCCCTGCCGTTGACGGTCATGCAGATCCTGTCGGTGGACCTGGGTACGGATATGCTGCCGGCCCTGGGATTGGGAACGGAATTACCCGAAGAGGGGGTCATGGACAACCCGCCGCGGCGGACCGATGATACCCTGCTGAACCGCAAGCTCATCGTGCTGGCTTTCTTCTGGTATGGGCTCATCGAGGCCATCATCTCCATGGGCGGATACTTGTTCGTCAACATGCAGAACGGCTGGCCGGCAATGGCTTTGGCGGGCAGCGGCACCGTCTACCAGCAGGCGACGACCATGACCCTGGCGGCCATCGTGTTCTGCCAGATCGGCGTGGTGCAGTGCGCCCGGACAGAAACCCAGTCCGTCTTTGAAAAAGGCCTGTTCAGCAACAGCCATGTCATCGTCGGGATCGTGTTTGAAATCCTGCTGATTCTCGCCATCATCTACGTGCCCGGCCTGCAGATGGTCTTCGGAACGGCGGCCCTGGCACCCAGCGACTGGGTCTACCTGGTGCTGTGCCCGATCCCCATTGTATTGTTGGATGAACTCAGAAAATATTTTGCGCGCAAGCATGCGGGCGAAAAGGGAGGTAATTAATATGCGACTCATCATCATTGGATGCGGCAAATTGGGGTCTGAGCTGGCCCTGGCCATGCAGACGAGAGGCCATGAAGTGATTATCGTCGATACGGACCCGGAAGCCTTTGACCAGTTTGGCGGCCAATTCAAAGGAAAGACCATCGTGGGTATCGGCTTTGACAAGGATATCCTGGAAGAAGCGGGCATCGACCGGGCCGACGCCGTGGTGGCCTGCTCGAAAAGCGATGAAACCAATGCCCTCATCGGCAAGCTGGCCCGGGATGTGTACCACGTGCCCAAGGTGATTTCGCGGCTTTACGATCCAAGGCGGGCCAAGATTTACCGCAGCCTCGGCATCCAGACCCTGTCCACCACCCATTGGGGCGTCCAGCGGGCCATCGACCTCCTGAGCTACGACCAGCTGGACAGCGTGCTCAGCCTGGGGGACGGCCAGATGGAAATCATCCGCGTGGAGGTGCCGGCACTGCTGGTGGAACGGTCGGTGAAGGAGCTGACGGTGTACGGGGAAATCCAGGTGGTCAGCATCCTGCGCAACAACAAGATCATCCTGCCGAGCCTGTCGACCGTGCTCAGGGAACACGATTATCTGTTCATCGCCATGCTGGCTTCGTCGTCGAATCGTTTGAAAGCATTATTGGGATTGATGTAAGGGGGCCAAGATCATGAATGTCATTATAGTAGGCGGCGGAAAGACCGGCGCGTATCTGGCGTCGGTGCTCATTAAAAACGGCTGCGCTGTCAAGGTGCTGGAAAGCCGCAAGAACGTTTTTGAAAAGGTCCGTATGGAGCTGCCGGCGGAGGTACTCGTCCACGGAAACGGCAGCGATCCCACGGTGCTGGAAAAGGCGGGGATTTCTGCTGCGGATGTGATGGTGGCGGATACGGGGAAGGATGAAATCAACCTGGTGGTCTCCACCATTTCCAAATTTGAATTCGGCGTGCCCAAGGTCATCGCCCGGGTCAACAATCCCAAGAACGCGTGGATGTTCGGCCCGGGCATGGGGGTGGATACCGCTATCAACCAGACGAGCCTCATTTCCCACCTGATCCTGGAAGACATCGACATGAAGAACATGATGACCCTGCTCAAGGTGGGCCGGGGCAATGATTCCATCGTGCAGGTATACGTCCACAAAAATTCGTCTTCGGTGGGCAGGGCCATCCGGGATCTGGACATCCCCGACCACGCTCTGGTGATCGCGCTGATCCGCGGGGATGAAAGCATCATCGCCCGGGGGGATACGGTGATTGAAGCGGAGGACAACGTGCTGGCACTGGTCAGTGAGGAAGAGGAAGCCGCCTTTAACAGCCTCTTCAATTAGAGGAAGCGGCGGATTTCACATAAAGAGCAGATACTCTCCATAACAGCGGGAGAGTATCTGCTTTTTTATTTCCCGGGAATGGCCCGGGGATTTGACCTTGACGTTTTATGGACGGAGTCCTTTTGTAAGCCGGGACAGCACAGGCCGTCATTTATCCAGCTGGGCGGGCCCCCGGCGCATGAGCTCGAGCACCGGCGGGCATCCCACGGCGTTGCCCATGTTGGATTCCGGATTGTGGACGATCCTGGTCCCCGTTTCCTTTAAGATATCCATTATTATTAAATCGATTGGACGTATGGGGTTGGCGAAAAAAAGAGTGTGCGTGCTTTTGTACGAAAAAAGACAGCAAAAGATGTAATAATAAAAATTCATTAACTAAACATAATGCATCACGGTTTTCCACAAAAAGCAAGGATTTCTTTAATTATTTATTCTTAATACCCCTTATAATGAAATAAAAAAATATTATTTTATTTGCAAAACAGACTTGCAATGCCATGGATAGGGTGCTATGATATGAGCATGCCAAACAATTTGTTAGGTTATCAAATAATTTGTTCGGTTTGCGCGAAAAAAGAATGTGAAGGATGATACTATGGATGAGAACAGATTGGATTTATTAACACAGCTGGCCCGGGGGATAGCCACCCAATTCGGCAGCAACTGTGAGGTCGTCATACACGATCTGAAGAGCAGCAATCGGGACAGCACCATCGTGGCCATCGAGAACGGCCACGTGACGGGACGCACCCTGGGGGACGGACCATCCCACGTGGTGCTGGAGGCCCTGAAGAAGAACCCGGACAAGTTAAAGGACCATCTGAATTACATCACCGAGACGAAAGACGGCAAGGTCCTCAAATCCAGTACCCTCTATATGAGAGGGGCTGACGGCGAGGTGGACGCGATTTTCGCCATCAACTACGATATCACCGGGCTGATCCTGGGACAGAATGCATTGTCTTCCCTGGTCGGCGTCAAGGAATCGGGGCCGGCGGAAAAGATCCCCACCAATGTGACGGAACTGCTGGACGATTTACTGGAACAGGCGGTGCGCCTGGTGGGCAAGCCTGTGGCGCTGATGACCAAGCCCGACAAAGTGCGGGCCATCAATTTCCTCAACGACGCCGGCGCTTTGCTCATCACCAAATCCAGCGAAAAGATTTCCCAGTATTTCGATATCTCGAAATACACCCTTTACAGTTACATCGAAAGCGATTCAAAGAATAATTAACACAGGAGGAATTAAGTATGGATAAGATCAAATGGGTGTCCAACGGGATGCCGAAAACAGACGATAAGGAACTGGCCGTGATGGCGATTCCGGAAGTGGAAAAGGCCAGGACCTTCCACAAAAGCTTTCCCCAGTATACAGAAACACCGCTGGCGGGATTGGACGGCATGGCTAAATACCTGGGACTTGGCAGCCTGCACGTAAAGGATGAATCCTACCGTTTCGGACTCAACGCCTTCAAGGTGCTGGGAGGTTCCTTCGCCATGGCGAGGTACATCGCCCAGAAGCTGGGCGTGGACGTATCCGAAATTGACTACGACTACTTGACCTCCGATAAATTAAAGGAAGAATTTGGTCAGGCGACCTTCTTCACCGCCACCGACGGCAACCATGGCCGCGGCGTGGCGTGGGCGGCCAACAAGCTGGGACAGAAAGCCGTCGTCTTCATGCCCAAGGGCACCTGCCAGATTCGTCTGGACAACATCCTCAAGGAAAACGCCCAGGCAACCATCACCGATGTCAATTACGACGACTGTGTCCGCATGGCGGCCGCGGCGGCGGAGAAGACGGAAAACGGTGTGGTGGTCCAGGATACGGCCTGGAAGGGTTACGAAGAAATCCCCGCCTGGATCATGCAGGGCTACGGGACCATGGCTCTGGAAGCGGCGGCCCAGCTTAAAGCGGCGGGCATCGACCGTCCGACCCACATCTTCGTACAGGCCGGCGTCGGTTCCCTGGCCGGAGCGGTCCAGGGTGTTTTTGCCAACCTGTTCCCCGATGCCTGTCCCACGACGGTCATCATGGAAGCCCAGGCGGCGGACTGCCTGTACCAGTCAGCCGCGGCGGCAGACGGCACCCCCCACAACGTGGACGGGGACCTGGCTACCATCATGGCTGGTCTGGCCTGCGGCGAACCCAACACCATTTCCTTTGAAATCCTCAAAAACCATTCATCGGTCTTCGTATCCTGCCCCGACTGGGTGTCGGCCAAGGGGATGCGTATGCTGGGAGCGCCGGTCAAGGGCGATCCCCGGGTGATTTCCGGTGAATCCGGCGCCGTCGGCATGGGCCTCATCGCCACGGTGATGACCAACCCGGATTACGCTGATTTAAAAGAAGCCATCGGCCTGGACGAAAATTCCCAGATCCTGTTCTTCTCCACAGAAGGGGACACGGATCCCGACAATTACAGGGACATTGTGTGGGACGGGAAGGTGCCATCGCGGTAGACTTTGGTGGAGCGCGAAGCGCGACAGGCAAAGTCTGAGGAAGCTGATGATGAGTGTGCGAAATCACACGAATAGCGACCGGTACCCGAGTGCACGCAAGGGAAGAGCCTTTCTTCCACGAAGTGGAATAAAAAGAAAAGCGATGAGCTTGTGATCATTATCGCCCAGGTGGAGGGTGAAATGGCCGGCCTGCCAACGTGGATGAATTCCCTGTTCGGCAGCTCCGCGGTGGTCGTCGCGGCCTTCGTCGCCATCCTTTTGAACATCATTTTGCCCAAGGAAGGGGCTCCTGTAAAAGAAATGCCTGAAAAGTAGAAAAAGTATAAGAATTTATTATTGCACATAATAAAATAATCTGGGATAATTAAAGCATCAAAGAAAAGGAAGTGATTTCAATGTCAGATAAACTGAAATCCTACAAAAGCCTTGTCGATTTTTTAGCGGATTATCTCGGTGATAATACGGAAGTGGTCCTTCACGACATGAGGGACTGGCATAATTCGGTTATTGCGATCCGCAACGGCTATATCAGCGGGCGCAAGGTAGGTGCGCCGATTACGGATCTGGGCTTGGCCATGGTGAGGGATGGATCCTGGAGGGAGGCGCCCTACCGGGTCAATTATAAGGGACTTTCCCCGACCGGTGGGGTCATCCGGTCAGCGACATATTTCATTAAGGACGATGACGGCGACCTCATCGGCATGCTTTGCATCAACATGGACTGCAGCAAGCTCATGGATGCCAGGGATATTCTGGATACCCTGATCGCCATCGCGCCGTCCTGTGCGCGGACCGGCGGGGAACCGGAGGAAACCTTCAACATGGACGTCCGGGATCTGGTGGCCAACAACATCCACCGGGTGATTCCAGGCCACGTCAGCGATTTGACAAAAATGGGACGCCAGGAAAAAATCGATCTGGTGGAAAAACTCCAGAACATGGGGACCTTCATGGTCAAGGGGACCATCTGGGAAGTGGCGGAGGTGCTGGGTGTTTCGGTGCCCACCATTTACCGTTATCTGTCGACCATCAAAAAAGAAAATGAGAACAGCAGCATGATGTAGGAGGTTATTCGTCCACATGCAGAAAACGCAGAAAGACGGCCGGCTCGACGACCGGATAAGTCCCCTGAATGTCCAGTCAGGGGACTTTATTACGTTGACCGGCGGCGGTGGAAAGACGTCCCTGCTTTTCGCCCTGGCAGAGGATCTGCCGGCCGACGGCCTGAAGCCCTGGGCCGGTGCCTTGGAAGCTTTGGAAGCAAGCGGGGCGGATCCGTCGGGCTTCCAGGGTTATGCCATCACCCATGAGGACGGGCGCATAAAAGCCAGGCCCTGGGGTGAAAAATGAGATGTCTGAAGAAATGATTTTAGGCAAAATGAAAAAGAGAAAAAGACAATTGCATATTTTGAAAAATGTGCTAAAATAATTTCAGGCAAAGGCGTCACTTCCAACAGGTTAAGTGGCGTTTTATTAAATTCTCATGATGGCGGTGGTAAGATGAAATTCATCAAGGTTTTTCTGGAAATGGCCGGCCGGAATTGCAGCCGGGTCCTTGCGTACATGGGACGGTTCATGTCAATGACGATTCGCTGATGTGAGCCTGGGATACTGTTTGCCAGGAGATGGCAGACGGCAGGGAAAGATGGAAAATTTGACGGCAAACAGCCGGAGCAGGTCGGTATGGAACTGCTCCGGCTGTCTTTGGCTGAGCTGACACTGCACCGCATCAAATGTCAGGATATCCGTCCCATTCCCTGCTATAATACAATCACAGAACAGGAGGGAAGAACATGGACTGGATTACCGACATACAGAGGGCCATCGATTATACGGAGGCCCACCTGATGGAAAGCATTGATTACGAAGCGGTGGCGAAGGAGGCCTGTTCGTCGGCGTTTCATTTTCAGCGGGTCTTCAGCATCCTGTGCGGCTACAGCCTGGGGGATTACATCCGCATGCGGCGCCTGTCCCTGGCGGCCTCGGACCTGATCCGCACCGGTGACAGGGTGATCGACATCGCCCTTAAGTACGGCTACGAGACCCCGGAAAGCTTTTCCCGGGCCTTTGCCCGCTTCCACGGCAGCACCCCCACCGAAGCCCGGCGGGGCGCGCCGGTCAAGTCCTTTTCCCGGCTGTCTGTGAAACTCATATTAACGGGAGGAAACACGATGGATTACAGGATTGAAAAGATGGAGGCCTTCAAGGTCATTGGCAGGAGAAAGAATGTGGACAAGCCGGCGGATACCACGGCGACCACTGATATTTCGGCCTTTTGGGGGGAATGCAACGCCGACGGGACCACCCAGAAAATCTGCCAGTATTTTCCGGATAACCCCAGGATAAAAGGGCTCCTCGGCATCTGCTTTTCCGCCGAGATGGAAGCCAATCATTTCCCCTATGGCATCGGCGTGGAATACGACGGCCGCCCGGTAATCGATGACGACCTGGAAATCGTCGAAATCCCGGCCCACACCTACGCGGTGTTCACCAGCCGGGGGAAGATGCCCGACGCCTTTGTGGATACCTACACCCGGATCGTGACGGAATTTTTTCCGCAAAATGACAGATACGCCTACTGCAATGGCATCGAGCTGGAGGTCTACCCATCGGACAAAACGGACGACCCCGATTATACCTGTGAGATTTGGATCGCGGTGAAAGAAAAGTAAAATTGAAAGAACCCATACCGGCAGAGTGTCTTTTCTGCACGGTATGGGTTCTTTTTTCAGAGAGTAAAAGCTTATTGGGCACTGGTGCCGTAGGTCGTATTGTATTCCTGGGTGGCTTCCTGGGCCTGGGCTTCACCCCGGCCGCATTGGGGAGCGGACAGCGGGCAATGCTTGCCGCAGCCCGTACAGTGCAGGCCGCTCAGATAACTGCTCAAGGACTGGGCCGGTGTGGCCTGTTCCACCGTGGGTGTGGTGGGCTCGGTGGTCTGTTCCTTCTGACCGGTGGAGCTGCTGCTGCCGGCATCGATGGTCGTGGACGGCGATGTGGGTTCCACGGTGGTTTCAGCCGTCGGCGTCACCGTGGTTTCAGCGGTGATGGCTGCCTGGCTCGCACTGGCCAGGGCCGGGCTGATCTGGGTGTAAACCAGGGCCGCGATGAAGACGATGGCGATGGTGGCAGAGGCAATCCGCCGCACCGGCTTGGCGCTGGAGCTGCGGAACATCCGCGGCAGGACAGAGGCCAGGTAACGGGCATGCATCACCAGGTGGCCGGCGATGACGGCCATGGCGGCGTAGGATCCCCATTTGTGGATCATGACGAACAGGAAGCGGTTGCTGACGCTGATGTTCGTGAAGAGCACCGTGGAGATCAGGATGCCCGACACCATGATGGCGAAGGTCAGCACGATCAGGGCGATATCCATGGAGAACTGGACCTTGGTCTTGACGGAACGGCTGGACCATTGATGGGTCACACCTCTGAACCACTGGAGGTTGAGGAGGACGTGGGCCAGAACCAGGCCGCCCAGAACCATGCCGAAGACTTCATGGAAGACCATGCCGGTTTGATTGGAAAAGAGCATGGCGACGAACAGGATGAGCATGATGGCATCAATCATAATTTTAACGATGGTTTTTTGTTTCATTGTTTTTCTTTCCTCTCTTGATTTGATGATGCCATTATAGGAAAGAAATATGTCAAAAATATGACACGGGTTTGAAATGTCCGTGAAACTTTTGATCAAAGGCTGTTTTTCTCAGCGCACTGTTTTGGAGGCGATGATATCCACCCCGCAGCCGGCCACGTTGGCAATGATCACATCCCCAGTGGCGACGGGATGGCGCAGGACGGTCTTGTGGATCTGGACCATGGCGTCCATCATTTTGACCCGGGGCATGGGCACGGCAGACCGGACGGGCACGTTCTTATTGGTGCCGTCCACAGTCATGAGCACGGTGCTGGTGAGCATGCGCACGGGGGCGGTGAGTTCCTTTTCTGCAAAGGGAATGCCCCGCTTGCAGCCATTTCCCTCCACGCTGATGACCTTATCCCCGTCGGCGGTCACCGTGAGGGTGCAGCTGTTGGGACAGGTCGTACAGCACATTTTGACGGTTTTCATAATGATTCTCCTTCGTAAATCCCGCGGTTAACCGCGGACGGTGACGGTGATGGGTTCCCTGACGGACGCCAGGACCTCCGGCTTCAGGGTCACGCTTTCCATGATGCTGGGGACCAGCTCCTTGGCCCTGGGGCTTTCGTAGAGGACGGCATCCCCGCTTTGGATGAGGATCCGGCCGCTGTCGATGGGGGCTCCCACCCGGAATTTGATGGTCACCGGCTCCCGGGCCGGCAGATTGACGGCGGCCGGAACGGTGTAGCGCACAGGCTTTTCAGCCCGGATTTCCATGGGCTCACCCGGGATTTCCCGGTGGCGTTTGGCAAAGGCCGCGGCGCTTTTCCCGGCTTCCAGGGCTTCCAGGGTCACGTTGTCCACTACGTCGTGGACGTGGAGCACGTTGCCGCAGGCAAAGATGCCCGGAACCGAGGTTTCCAGCAGGTTGTTGACCAACGGGCCGCTGGTCACACCGCTCAGGGTCACGCCGGCCTTCCGGCTCAGCTCGTTTTCCGGAATCAGGCCGATGGACAGGAGCAGGGTGTCGCAGGGGATGGTGCGTTCCGTGCCGGCAATGGGCTGATAGCGGGCGTCCACCTGGGCCACCTCCACCGATTCCACCCGGTTGATGCCGTTGATCTTCGTCACCGTGGTGGACAGGTACAGGGGGATGTCAAAATCCTCCAGGCAGTTGACGATGTTGCGGTACAGGCCATTGGGGTAGGGCATGAGCTCGTACACCCCTTCCACCTGGATGCCCTCCAGGGTCAGGCGCCGGGCCATGATCAGGCCGATGTCCCCGGAGCCCAGGATGACGACCCTGTTGCCCGGGCGCATGTTTTCCATGTTGACGTAGCGCTGGGCGATGCCGGCAGTAAAGACGCCGGCGGGGCGGGTGCCCGGAATCTTGATGGCGCCCCGGGTCCGTTCCCGGCAGCCCATGGCCAGGACCACGGCTCCCGCCTCCAGGATCATGGTGCCGTCTTCGTTGAAGGCCGTCACCCGGCGGTCCGGCGTGATGTCCAGCACCATGGTGTTGAGGAAGTAGTCGATCCTGGCTTCCTGCACTTCTTTAATGAAGCGTTCCGCGTATTCCGGTCCGGTGAGCTCTTCCTTGAAATAGTGGAGGCCGAAGCCGCTGTGGATGCACTGGTTGAGGATGCCCCCCAGCTCTTCGTTCCGTTCCAGAATGACCACGGAAGCGCCCTTGTCGCTGGCGGATTTGGCCGCAGCCAGCCCCGCCGGACCGCCGCCGATGACGACGACGTCGTAATAATCGATTTGCATGTTCTTCCCTCCCTACTTGATTTTCCCGAATAAGACCGGTGAGCCTTTTTCTTCAAACAGCACTTCCGATTCGGGAATGCCCAGCTCCCGGGCCAGGATGCGCATGACCTTGAACTGGCAGAATCCGCTTTGGCAGCGGCCCATGCCCGCCCGGGTCCGGCGCTTGACGCCCTCCACGGTTTTGGCACCGATGGTTTCGTGGATGGCGGCGATGATTTCTCCCTCGGTGACGGTTTCACACCGACAGACGATGCGACCGTAAGCCGGGTTGCCTTTTATTAAAGCGTCCTGCTGTTCGGTGGACAATTCACTGAAATCGACGGGAGCCGGCCGGTATTTGTTGTAGCCTGGGCGGTCCTTCATGTCCAGCCCCGCGTTGGCCAGGAGATCCCGCACGTATTCGGCGATGGCCGGCGAGGTGGCGGCGCCGGGAGACTGGATGCCCGCCGCGTGGATGAAGTGGGGCAGGGTTTCCGACGGATGGATCCAGAAGTCGTTGCCGTTGTCCAGGGCCACAGGCCGCTGGCCGGCGTAGGTGCGGATGACGATGCGGTCGTCAAAATCCGGAATCAGCTTGTGGGCGCCCTCCAGCAGCTCGGCGATGCCCTCGGCGTCACCGGTGGTGTCTTCCTTGTCCCCGCGCATGGTGGCGGTGGAGCCGATGATCCAGTTGCCGTGGACCATGGGGATCAGGGCGATGCCCTTGGTGTCCGGGCTGGGGCAGGGGAACATGACGGTGCCCGTCGGCGTGGGATTGTTGTGGTCCAGCACGCAGATGTTGCCGTGGCGGCCCTGGACCCGGTATTCGTGGAGGCCCGCCAGGGCGGCCACGTCATCGGCATGGACCCCGGCGGCGTCCACGATGTAGCGGGTGCGGAAGGTGTCCGTGGGGGTGGTGATGGTGAAGTTATCGTCGGCGTCGGCGGAAATCCCCGTCACCGGCTGGCTGGTAAAGATGTCCGCGCCGTTCATCCTGGCGTTTTCTGCAAAGGCTATGGCCACTTCAAAGGGATCGATCATGGTTGTGGTGTGGGCGAGCAGCGCCCCCAAGGCTTTGTGACTGATGTGGGGCTCCCGGTTCCGGAGCTGTTCCGCGTCGATTCTTTCCACCTGGTCCACACCGTTGACCCGGGCGTTGTCCAGGAGCTCACCCACCTTGTTCAGGTCGGCCTGGCTGTAGGCCACCACCAGGGTGCCGGTGCGGCGGATGCCGAAGTTCAGGTCCTTGGCCAGCTGGGGATACATGCGGGCGCCCTTGGGGTTGAGCTTGGCCTTCTGGGTGCCGGGATGGGGATCGTAACCCGGGTGAACGACGCCGCCGTTCCCCTTGGTAGCACCGACCCCGATATCCACGCTGCGTTCAAGCAGGGCGATATCCAGGTCGTATTTGGCCAGCTCATGGATAACGCCGGTTCCGGTGATGCCGCCGCCGATGACGATGACATCGTATAGTTTTTGGTTCATGATATTCTCCTTATCTCATTAGCATTCCGCCGGTTGCGTCGATGGTGGCGCCGGTGATGTAGGATGCGGGGGCGGAGGCCAGGAAGACGACGATGCCGGCGATTTCTTCGGGCTTGGCGACGCGGCCGATGGGGATGCGGCTTTCGTAGTAGCCGGGTCGGTCTTCGATGCCCTGGCGGACCATGTCGGTCTCCACGATGCCCAGGGCCACGCCGTTGACGGTGATGCCCTGGGGGGAGAGCTCCCGGGCCATGGAGACGGTCATGGCGGTCATGGCCGCCTTGCTGGCCGCGTAATGGACGTGGCCGGTGGTGGAGCCGTGGAAGGCCGCCTGGGAATTGATGTTGATGATTTTTCCCGGCCTTCCCGCCGCCAGGTTGGCCTGGGCGAAGTATTGAGAGGTCAGGAAGGCGCCGGTGAGGTTCACGTCCAAGGTGCGCTGCCAGTCCTCCAATGGGATGTCCTGGCACCAGCCCTGGAGGAAGATGCCCGCGTCGTTGACCAGGATGTCCATCTGTCCCAGAGCCCGGTGGGCGGCTTCCATGAAACGGCGGACATCCTCAGCGTCGCCCACGTCCACGGCGATGGCTGTGGCGGTGACACCCAGCTCCCGGGCTTCCGCCGCCACGGCTTCCACCCCTTCCAGCCGGGTCGATCCCAGGACCAGATCCACTCCTTCAGCGGCCAGTCCCAGGGCGATAGCCCGTCCGACGCCCCGGGAGGCACCGGTGATGATTGCTTTTTTACCTTTTAGTTTTAGATCCATGTGTCAGGTTCCTTCTGTGATGTTTAAATTGGTCGCGCCTTACCATTCAGCCCAGACGCCGTCAAGGGCTTCGATGACTTTCTTGTACCGGGCGTACTTGCCTTCGTACAGGGCCGCCTTGTCCAGGTTGGGGCCGGCGGTGTACTGGATGTCCACCATGGCTTCCGACGCCTTTTCAAAGGATTCGAAGACCCCGGTGGCCACGCCGGCGCTGATGGCGGAGCCCAGGGCACCCAGTTCCTGGCTGCGTGCCACTTCGATGGGGAATTGCAGGATGTCGGCGAACATCTGCACCCAGATTTTGGACTTGGCCACGCCGCCGGCCATGCGGATCACCGAAGGTTCCTTCCGGTATTTGAGCAGCTTTTCGATGTGGTACTTGTGGCTGAACACAATGCCCTCGTACACGGCGCGGAGCATGTTGCCCCGGGTGTGCCAGGACTGGAGGCCGATGAAGGCGCCCTTGGCGTTGATGTTGACGTTGCTGCCGAAGAGGAAGGGCAGGAAGATCAGGCCGCAGTCCTTGTCGCCAATCTTTTCCACGGATTTATTGGAAAATTCGTAAATGTCCTGTCCGTGGAGATCCACGTCCTTGAGGATTTCCGTCAGGAACCATTCCAGGTTGCTGGCCGAGGTGGGGCTGCCCTCCAGGGTCATCCAGTAGCCGGGCATGGTGTAGATGGAGGTCATGAACAGATCCTTGTCCACCACGGGCTTCTTACTGATGTACTCGTTGATGCTCCAGGTACCGGCCACCACGCACATGGCGTCTTCATCGGTAATGCCCACGGCCATGGCGGAAGCGTGGATGTCCATGCTGCCGCCGGCCACGGGAGTGCCAGCCTTGAGGCCCGTGAGGGCCGCGGCTTCTTCTGTGACGTAGCCGCAGATTTCCCCGGAGTATTTGAGGGGCGGCAGTTTGTCGAAGAGGCTGTCCAGCCCCATGTCGGCCAGCAGGTCCTTGTCGAAGCACACGTCCCGGACGTTCATCAGGCTGGACCCCGAGTAGTCGGTGATTTCAGCGTAGGCTTCGCCGGTGAGCTTGAAGCGGATGAAGTCCTTGCACATGAAGATCCAGCGGGTGTCCTCGAGAACCTCCGGTTTATACTTCATAAACCAGCGCAGGATGGTGGTGGGCTGGCCTTCCCAGCAGGACTGCATGGTCCGGGGCAGGATTTTTTCAAAGGTGCCGTCCTGCTTCCACTGGATGGCGAATTCCTTTCCCCGGGAATCGGTGGAGATGATGCCGTTGTAGGCCTGGGTGCCGTCTTCCTTGATGAGGTAGACGCCGTTGCCATGGCCGGTGGCGGCCAGTCCGACCACTTCGTCCCCGGAGACGCCGGCGTGTTCCAGCACCGAGCGGATGGCGCCCACGTTGGCGGCCCACATTTCCCCGCAGTCCCTTTCGGTGAAGCCCGGCTGGGGCTGGAGCAGCTCCGTCTTCCGGCTGACCACCGCGATTTCCCTGCCTTCCAGATCGTACAGGGCAGCCTTGCTCATGGTCCCCCCGTTGTCCAAACCAATCAAATATCGACCCATAATATTCCCTCCTTAAAAAAATAAAGTCCTGTCTAACAAACGCAGATTCCTCTCAAAAACTGCGCTTATTAAACAGGACTCACCAATGAACACTCCCGTTTACCTGAAATAAATTCAGAAGGTATTTTGTTTTTCTATTTTTAGTTTAGCACGATGGGTAAAGGCTGTCAAGATTGAAAATAACAGGATTTAATTTACATCTTATGATGATTTTCAATTGTAAAGCGCGCTTTTGCTCACCGTCAGGCCTTCAAAGCCCGCGCTTTGGATGGCGGTGACCTCCTCCGCCCTGCGGATGAAGCCTCCGGCCAGCAGGGGGATGGCGGTGGTGCGGCGCAAATCGGGCAGGATGTCCAGGGCCACCATGGCCGGCAATATCTCCGCGGCGTCGGTGTGGTTGGACTGGAGGAGCCGCAGGCTGGTGTCGTAGGCCCGGGAGTCGCTGATTAAAAACCGCTGGACGGTGAACAGGCCGGCCCGGCGGGCCATGCCCAGCCGTCCGCTGTCGATGGACATGACGCCGTCCACCTGGTAATAATTTTTCAGCAGCTTGATGCCGGTGGAGTCCCGGCCGAAGCCGCCCAGCAGTTCCAGGTTGACCCAGGCCTGCTTGCCGCTGTGATGGACCCGGGCGACCAGGGGTTTTAAGTTGGCGATGTCCGCCTCGGTGAGCAGGATGATGTCCCGCCGGCTGCGCAGGGCGTAGTCCAGGTCGCCGAGACGGCGGATGGATGGGATGATTTGGAATGTATCGAATGTGTTCATGACGTTACCTCTTTTCCTGATGATAGCATGGACGGCGAAGGCTGTCAAAAAAGATTGGCCTGGCCGGAAAAAATGTCCGGGAATTGTCGGATTTATTAAAAAAAGCTTGACTTGGAGGGGACTTCAGCGGTTATGATTATATATAAAACAAAAGCAAAAATGAGAGGTAAAAAATGCCATGACAGCCCGATCGGAGAAGCCCATTTTAAAGAACAAGACCTACCTGTACCTGACGGAGTTTTTTGCCGGCATGTCGGTGATGGCGGTGGAGCTGGGGGCCAGCCGGCTACTGGCGCCTTATTTCAGCTCATCCCAGATCGTGTGGACCATCATCATCGGCACCATCATGATCGCCCTGTCCCTGGGCAATTATTGGGGCGGACGGGCCGCGGACCGGGATCCCGACCCGGACAAGCTGTACCGGCGCATCCTCATCGCCGCGGTGTGGATCGCCGCCATCCCCGTGGTGGGCAAATACATCATCCTGCTGGTGGGCGGGGCCCTGGTACTGACGGTGAGCACCAACTTCCTGGTCATCGCGGCCTTCCTGTCCTGCGGCATCCTCTTTGTGTACCCGCTGTTCCTGCTGGGGACGGTGACGCCGTCCTTGGTCAAGTACTCGGTGGCCTCCCTGGATGAAAGCGGCAGCGTGGTGGGGACCCTGGGGGCCTGCAACACCGTGGGCAGCATCATCGGCACCTTCCTGCCGACCTTCGTCACCATCCCCGCCGTGGGCACGGCCATCACCTTCCTGATTTTCTCGGGAATCCTGCTGACCTTGGGCCTGATCTACTTTCTGAGCGGCAGGACCGGGAGAAAGATCTGCACCGTCGCCGTCATCGCCTTTACGGTGTGCAGCGTGCTGGGCCAATCGGGCAGCGCGGCCTTTTGGGAAACAAACCTGGCCTACGAGGGGGAATCCATTTACAATTACCTCCAGGTGAAGGATTATTCCGACAGCACGGTGCTGTCCACCAACGTGCTCTTCGGCGTCCAGTCCATCAAGATGAAGCAGGACGGCCTGACGGGCATGTACTACGACTACGCCCTGGCCGCCCCGGTGATGGCGGGGGTGGCAGGCAAAAGTGATGCGGACATCCTGATCCTGGGCAACGGCACAGGGACCTACGCCACCCAGTGCGGGAAGTACTTTCCCAAAGCCAGGGTGGAAGGGGTGGAGATTGACGGCAGGATCACGGATCTGGCCCGGACCTATTTCGACCTGCCCGCCTCGGAAAAGGTCACGACCTACGATGGCCGCACCTTCCTGCAGAACACCGGCACCCAATACGATGTGATTCTGGTGGACGCCTACCGGGACATCACCATCCCCTTCCAGATGGCGTCCCGGGAGTTCTTCACCCTGGCCAAATCCCACCTGAAGCCCGGCGGCGTCATGGTGGTCAACCTGAACATGACCGCCGACGGCGAGGACGGCATCAACACCGCCCTGTGCGATACCATCGGCAGCGTCTTTCCCTCTGTGGCCACGGTGGACGTGGGGGGCAGCGGCAACCGGGAGGTCTTTGCCGCCGATGGGGTCAACCTGGAGCAGGCGCTGGGCACTGGCAATGCCGCACCGTCCTCCCCAGATCTGGCCGGCCTCATGGATACGGTGTCGGCCCGGCTCACGGCCTATACCCCGGGAAAGCAGGTCATGACCGACGACAGGGCCCCGGTGGAGGTCCTGGGGATGCGCATGCTGGATGCCTCCATCGCTACGGAGCTGGGGTATTACAAGGAAATCTTCCGGACCCAGGGATTTCAGGGGCTGCTGGATCAATGACCCGAAAAGCGGCGGCCAAAGGTAAATTAAGGGTCAGCTCTGCTATACTAAGCCCAAGGGCAGCGGCCCTTTAACAATGAAAATAGAAATGGAGGAAATGCCATGGGAAATTTCGGAAGATTTTTAAGCATTTGGGTCATCAACGTGGTCTCCCTGCTCATCATCGACAAGCTGTTTGCGGGGATTGCCTTCAGCAGTACGGCAACCCTGGTCGTGACGGCCCTGGTCATCGCCGTGCTGAACCGGACCCTGCGGCCCCTGTTGCAGGTGTTGTCCATCCCGGTGACCATCCTGACCCTGGGCCTGTTCTCCCTGGTGGTCAACGCCCTCGTGCTCATGCTGGCCTTCAGCCTGGTGCCCGGCGCCTGGATGGATGGCTTTTGGACGGCCTTTTTCGCGTCCATCGTCCTGGGGATCATCAACGCCTTGATGGGCGGATGGCTGGATGATTGATGCCATGGCGGGAGTTGAACGGGAAAAGGAAAAGACGGCCGAACCCCGGAAGCTGCTGGCCGTTCTGAAGGCGGAAAAGGCAGCCGGCGTGTCCGGCGGCATTTACCACAAGGTCCAGATTGAACTGACCTACAATTCCAATCATATGGAAGGCAGCCGCCTGTCCCACGAGCAGACCCGCTATATCTACGAGACCAACACCCTTTCCTTTGAAGGGGAGATAGTCCGGGTGGACGATGTGGTGGAGACGGCCAACCATTTCCGATGCATCGACCGGGTGATCGATCAAGCAGAGTCCGATTTGAGCACCGGGCTCATCAAGGAACTGCAGGGCATCCTCAAAAACGGGACCAGTGATTCCAGGAAGGACTGGTTCGCCGTTGGGGACTACAAGCGATATCCCAATGAGGTCGGCGGCATGGCGACCACGGACCCGCCGGAGGTGCCGGAACGGATGGATGCTTTGATAAAAAACTACAACCGTCGGCAAAATAAAACCTTTGAGGATCTGGTGACCTTCCACTATGAATTCGAACGGATCCACCCCTTTCAGGACGGCAACGGCCGGGTGGGGCGGCTGATCCTGTTCAAGGAATGCCTGAAAAACAATTGGACACCTTTCATCATCACCGAGAACTTGAAATTTTATTATTACCGGGGCTTGGGTGAATGGCCGAAACAGCGGGGTTACCTGGTGGAAACCTGCCGGGCGGCCCAGGACCGTTTCAAAGCGTACCTGGATTATTTTAAAATTGAATACGACGATTAATAAAAGAGGGGCTTTGCGCTGGCAAAGCCCCTTTTTACGTCACGATTTTGTAGTAGGTTCTGGCGGTGACCCCATACACCAGCGCGTAGAACGCGGCGAAAAGGATGAAGACGCCGGCGGTACAGCGGGTGAACAGCCCCATGTCCTGGAGGCTGAACAGAGCCAGCAGCTTGGTGATCATCGGGAAGGCGAAGGCCACGTGGCAGGCCGCCGCCAGCAGGGGCAGGAAGAACACCATGAGCACCTGGGAGCGGATGGCCCGCCGGACCTCCGCCGCCCCCATGCCCACGTTCTGCATGATGACGAAGCGCTCCCGGTCGTCGTAGCCCTCGCTGACCTGCTTGTAGTAGATGATGAGCACCGTGGCCATGAGGAAGATAATCCCCAGCAGGATGCCCAGGAACAGGATGCCCCCGTAGGTGTAGTAAAAGGACGTGTACTGGGCCTGGCGGCTGCGGACGTCCCAGGTGCCGCTGTCGCCGGGGAGGGCCAGCTGGTCGGTGGAGACGATGGCCTGCGGATCGGCCTGGGACGGCCCGTTCAACACCGCCGGGGTGTCCAGGGCCTCGCCGCAGGCGATTTTCTGCGCCGCTGTGCCGTTCAAATTAAAGGCGATGTGGTACGTCAGAGGGCTGGCCGCCTCGCCGTAGGCCGATTGCTGTTTGGCGGCGATGCGTCCCAGAACCTCCCGGTCGGCCACCACCAGGTTCAGGCATTCCAAGCCGAAGCTTTTGTCGTAGGTGCTCTCCATGGAAGGAAAGCCCGCAGCACCGCCGGTGACGGTGTAGTCCTCGCCCAGAAAATGAAGGGAGGTCCCCGGGGTGAAGAGGTTACCGCCGGCCCGCACCTGGTTGTCAGCAAGGGTCAGGGTCTGCCCGGTGCAGCGGGCGTAATCTTCGGCAGTGATGACGGACACCATGCAGAGCTCATTGGCCGTTTTGTAATCCCGGTTACCGGTGTGGAAGTCGTAAGTGTCACCCCGGCGGACGGTGCCGATATTCAGCTCGTCGTAGGCCTTGTAGCCGGACAGGGCCAGACCCTGGCCGCTGACGGCCTGGGCCACCCGGTCGGAGATGCCGGTGCGGTCGCCGTAAAAGGCGGTGTCGTTGTAGACCATGCTCATATCCGTGGGGAAAAGATAGCCCATGATGCTGTCCACTCCCAGATACAGGGAAACAGTGGTGGATAGGACTACCAACACCATGGTGGACAGGATGCAGATGTTGGCCAGTCCCACAGCGTTCTGCTTCATGCGGTAAATCATCCCGGAAACGGAGATGAAGTGGGTTGGCTTGTAATAATAAGCCTTGCGCTTCTTAAGCTGCTTGAGCACGGCGATGCTGCCCGCGGCAAAAAGCAGGTAGGTGCCGATGATCACCAGGATGACGGCGATGAAGAACAGGGTCAGGGCGTCCAGCGGCCGTTCCACCGTCATGGCCAGGATGTAGCCCGCAGCCAGGGCGATGAACCCGGCGATGGCCAGCAGCTTCCGGGTCCGGGGTTCCCGTTCCCCGGCGGCATCGCTGTGGAGGAGCTCCACCGGTTTGGAGCGTCCGATCTGCACCGTGTTGAAGAGCAAGTTCAGCAGGAAGATCCCGGCAAAAAGTGCGGCGGTGAGTCCTACGCCTTTAAGGGAGACAGAAAAACCCATCTGGATGTCGTAGTGGATGATCCGCAGCAGGATTAAAAAGAGCAGCTTGTTGAGGAGGATCCCCAGGGCCAGGCCCAGCAGGATGGCACCGGCACCGGTCATCAGGGTTTCCAGGGCCAGGATGGCGGCCACGTGTTTTTTCTCCATGCCCAGGATGGTGAACAGGCCGAATTCTTTCTTGCGCCGTTTGATCAGGAAGCTGTTGGTATAAAACAGGAAGATCAGGGAGAACAGGGCCAGTATCCAGGTGCCGAAGTTCAGGATGATGATCATGTTGGTCCCGCCGCCCATGCTGCGGAGGGTGGGATTGTCACCCAGGGAAACGATGGTGTAGAACATCATCACCGCCATGACACAGGCAATGAGGTAAGGGGCATAGGTCCCGCGGTTGCGCCGGATGCCGGAGAAGGCCAGCCGGGTGAAAAGGGAGGAGGAGCTTTGGACAGCCATGTCATGCCCTCCCTTCCGGCGCCTTGCGGGACAGGACGGTCAGGGTGTCGGAGATGGCCTCGAACATGGCCTGGGTGTCCCGGCTGCCCCTGTAAAGCTGGTGGAAGATCCGGCCGTCCCGGATGAACAGGACCCGGCCGGCGTGGCTGGCGGCCTGGACGGAGTGGGTGACCATGAGCAGGGTCTGGCCGCTGCCGTGGATGGCGTCAAAGAGCCGCAGGAGCTCACCGGCAGAGTGGGAGTCCAGGGCGCCGGTGGGCTCGTCAGCCAATAAAATCTGGGGGTGGGTAATCAAAGCCCGGGCCACGGCGGCCCGCTGCTTCTGACCGCCGGAAACCTCGTAGGGAAATTTGTCCAGCAGGTCCCCGATGCCCAGCCGGCCGGCGATGGGGGTGAGACAGGCTGCCATCTCCCGGTAATCCCGGCGGGCCAGGACCAGGGGCAGGTAGATGTTGTCCCGGAGGGAGAGGGTGTCCAGCAGGTTGAAATCCTGGAAGACGAAGCCCAGGTTGTCCCGGCGGAAGGCCGCCAGCTCCGCTTCGGACACGGTGGCCAGGTTCCGGCCGTTCAGGATGACGTCCCCTCCGGTGGGGGCATCCAGGGTGGCCAGGATGTTGAGCAGGGTGGTCTTGCCCGAGCCGGATTCCCCCATGATGGCCAGGTATTCCCCGGCCTCCACGGAGAAATCCACGTCCCGCAGGGCCTGGACGGCACCGGCGCCGAAGCGGGTGGTGTAGGTTTTTTTAAGATGGCGGACAGTGAGAAGGGCCATGGTGATTGTACCTCGATTCGTTAGGATGGATCAAGTATACGGCAGATGGCGGGTACCTGCCATCGGACGGGCTTACGGAAAGCTTACACTTTTGTAAGGGAGCCTCTCATTCATAGGCCCTGGGGGCGGCGTCCAGGGTAAAGGCCACCGTCGTCCCCGTTCCCGGGGAGGAGGTGATGGCCAGCCGGTGGCCCAGGACGTCCATCATCTGCCGGCACAGGTAGAGGCCCAGGCCCGTGGCCTTGGTCTGGGCCCGGCCGTTGTACCCCGTAAAGCCCTTTTCAAAGATCCGGGGCAGGTCGGCGGGATCGATGCCCATGCCGTCGTCGGCGATGGTGACGATCAGGGAGCGCCTGGGGGCGCCGCCGTCCTCCGGCTCCCAACGGGAGCGGATGGTGACCCGGCCGCCGGGCGGGGTGTATTTGAGGGCGTTGGACAGGACCTGGCCGAAGGCGAAGCCCAGCCATTTGCCGTCGGTCACCGCCTCGCCGGGGCAGGGCGCGTAGTCCATGGCGATGCCCCGGCGGATGAAGCTGCCGGCGTATTCCCGGACGGCCCGGCGGAGGATGGGGTCGATGGGCTGGCAGTGGATGGCCAGGTCCCGCTGGTCCGCCACCCGCACCACCTGGAGGGCCATATCGGCGTAGTTTTCGATGCGGAAGAGCTGCTCCGTCAGCTCTGAAGCCGTGTCGGGGTTCAGGGATTGTTCCGGCGAACCGGCCCCGGGCTTCCCGTCCGCCTGGAGCAGGAGCCTGGCCGCGGCGATGGGGGTCTTGATCTGGTGGGTCCACAGGGTGATGGCGTCACTCAATTCCTTATCGTGGAGGCGGTTGGCTTCCCGCAGCTCACGGTTTTCCCGGGCCAGCCGCCGGATGAGGGCGTCACCGGCGGCGTCCGCCCCGTCCCGGGACGGCGGGAGCTGGCCGCCTTCAACGGCGCCGGTCAGGGAGCCGGGGTGGTCGTCCTCCTGGCGGGTGAGGCGGGTCAGACCGTCCAGCCGGGCCCGGAACCGGCGGAAGTCCAGCCATCTCGATACGGCAAAGATCATCCCGCACAGGGCCAGGCCGTACCAGAAGGGCTCCGGCGGCAGCCGGTAAAGGCTGCACAGCAGTCCGGCGAGGAGGGCGGCCGCCGTCAGGGCTGCCAGCGGCCGTCCCTGGGAGCGGAGCCAGGAGGAAAAAACGGCGGTGCCTGTGCGGCGGGAACCGACGGCCCGCCGGTCAGGAGGTTCGCTTGGGTTGATGTTCTGTCCCATTGAGGGAGCCTGCCGCGGATCAGCCATCGCCGCCTCCCGGTTCATCCACTTTATCCGGGCCGGAACCGGCGGGGTCTTCCCGGGCAATCAGGTAGCCCATGCCCCGCTTGGTCTGGATGAAATCCCCGAGGCCGATGGATTCCAGCCGCTTGCGCAGCCGTCCCACGTTGACGGTCAGGGTGTTGTCGTCGATGTACACGTCGGTTTCCCAGAGCTTTTCCATCAGGGCATCCCGGCCCACCACCTGGCCCGCCCGCTCCATGAGCACCTGGAGGATCCGGTATTCATTTTTGGTCAGCTCCAGCCGGGCGTCCCGGTAGCACAGGGTGATGGCGTCGGTGTCCAGCACCGCCCCCCGGACGGACAGGGCCGGGGGCTCTGGGGACAGGTCGTAGCAGCGGCGGATCAGGGCGCCGATTTTGGCGGTGAGCACGTCCAGGTCAAAGGGCTTGGCGATGAAATCATCGCCCCCCATGTCCACGGCCATGACGATGTTCATGTTGTCCGCCGAAGAGGACAAAAACAGGATGGGCACGTTGGACACCCGGCGGATGGACTGGCACCAGTGGTAACCGTTGAAAAAGGGCAGGGTGATGTCCAGGATGACCAGCTGGGGCCGGACCTTCTCAAAGGTCGCCATGATGTCGGAAAAATCCGGGGCCACACAGCAGTCATAGCCCCAGCGGGACAGGTGGTCCGCCACCCCGTGGGCGATGGTCAGGTCGTCTTCCACAATCAGGATGCGGTTCATGGGGTTCCTCCTTCGGGGGCGGCTTCACCGGTGGCGGGATCGCCGTTTCCGGTGGCGGAAGGCGCCTCGCCGGGAACATCGTCCTCTGCGTCGGGGAACACCACCTCGTCCCCCAGCAGCACGCCGGAGTCCCTGCCCGTCTTCTGGTCCGGCAGGGGCTTCATGGCGGCGTCCATGGCGGCGGCGGGGACCCAGACGGACACGCTGCCATCTCCCACGGAAAACAGGCCGAAGCCGTCGTCGCCGATGACCACGTCCTCCCTTGGAGAGGGCGGGGCCGGGGGAGCCGGAGGTTCCTCCGCGGAGGAATCATCGCCGCTGGCGGGGGGTGCGGGGGCAGGGACGGAGGGCTCGCTGGCGAAGGCCGCCAGGCGGTTGGTGAAGGTCTGGCCGGCGTGGCGGATGCCCACGTACATGGACTTGGCGCCTCCCAGGGCGTCGGTTATGAGGACCGCGGTGCCGGAGCCGGGGTGCTCGTCGTCCCCCTCCAGGGTCCAGCCCACCACGTCCTCGTGGTCAAAGTAATCGTGGAGGGTGCCGTACACCCGGTTCTTCCGCACCTCCAGCAGGATTTCCAGCACATCCCGGATGCCCGGGCTGTCCTTGGCCGGTACGCCGTACCAGTCGCCGTAGAACAGGCAGGGGTAGCCCTGGGGCCGCAGCAGGATCACCGAGTAGGCGATGGGGTCGAACCAGTCCCCCACCACGCTTTCCAAGGCCTGGCCGGCCTGGGTGTCGTGGTTTTCCACAAAGGTCACCGCCTGGTTGGGGAAGGCCGCCACCAGGGAGCCGTCCAGCAGGTGGCGCATGTCGAACTGGCCGTTGCTGTGGCTGATCTGGTGGAAGGTGAAGTGGAGGGGCACGTCGAACAGGGACATGCAGTGGCGGGTGGTTTCCATGAAGGTTTTTAAATCCTCCAGGTTGGCGCTCCAGTATTCCCCCACGGCGAAGAATTCCCGGTGGAATTTCTCCCGCAGGTAGCCCAGCCACCAGGGGAAGAAGTGGAAGTCGATGTGCTTGACGGCGTCCAGACGGAAGCCGTCCACGTTTGTGACGGCGACGTACCATTCCCCCCAGCAGGTCAGCTCCTCCACCACCTCGGGGTTGGAGAAGGCCACGTCGGCCCCCATCAGGTAGTCGTAGTTCTTGTTCTCCTTGTCCACCGCCTGATCCCAGTCGCTCCCCGCGAATTTGTAGATGCTGGCCTTTTCCGCCCGTTCGTCCCAGTCCACGCCGTCAAAATCCCTGGCGCTCCAGATGAATTCCGAGTACTTGCCGTGGCGGCCGGGGAAGGTGAAGCGGGTCCAGGCCTCGATGTCTTTTTCGTCGGAGATGGCTTCGGTGCGGTCATTGGGAGCTGTTTCCACGGCGGCCACCTTTTCCTTGCTGTCGGCTCCCATGCGGTGGTTGAGGACGATATCGGCGTAGACCTGGATGCCGGCGTCCTGGAGGGCGCGGATGGCGGCCAGGTATTCTTCCTTGGTACCGTACTTGGTCCCGACGGAGCCCTTTTGGTCAAACTCGCCCAGATCGTAGGTATCGTACACGCCGTAGCCCACGTCGTCCACGCCGGCCTGGCCCTTGTAGGCCGGGGGCAGCCAGACGCCGGTGACCCCCCGGGCCGCCAGATGGATGGCGTCCTCGGCCACCTGGCGCCACAGGCTCTGGTCTGCGGGCAGGTACCATTCAAAATATTGCATCATTACGCCGTTGGTCATGGTGTCAGCGCCTCCTTTTTGTAATCAATAAAAATATTATATCATAGAATTCTTTGTGTAACATCCCGCCGTTTACAGAGGAAAGACCAACTATAAAAAGTCAAGCTAAATCTGAAAGAAAATAAGAAAGAAGTGATGGATAAAAATACAAAAGAAGGCATGACAAAAAAGCCTCAGTTTTTTATGGAGTGAAGCGAGGGAAATTATTCTTTCGGCGTTTGAACCACGTAAGGTGTATTGTTTTTTAGAATTGCATGAGTCACATAGCAAAGTTTTCTGGCAACAGCGCCAATGGCCGTCAGATGATGTTTGCCTTCGGCCCGCTTTTTCTGATAAAAAGCACTAAAGGTGGGATCGTTAAAAGCAGCCACCAGAGCAGCTTGAAAGAAAGCCTTGCGTAAATATGGAGAACCCCGCTTGCTCATTTTATTATTGGTGGATTGATATTGGCCGGATTGGCTGACAGAGGCATCTATCCCGGCATAGGCAACCAGTTTGACCGGACTTGAGAAACGAGAAATATCACCGATTTCGCCCAGGATAACAGCACCATTCACCAGCCCAATCCCTGGGATGGTGAGAATGGGTGAATCCATTTTATCCATGATCTGACTGATTTCCTGTTCGACATCATGGACTTGTTCCTCAATGAATTGGATCTGTTCCAAAAGCATCCGGATTTGAAGGGAAAAACTATCCTTGCAAAAGGAAAGGCCGAAGGAATGCCCGGCCAGCTGGGAGATTTCCTGTACCTTACGACGTGCAAAAGATTTCTTAGTCATCTTATCCAAAACGCCTTCCAACTGATCCGCAGAGATTGCCACGAAATCATCGGCTGTTTGAAAATGCAAGAGTAATTCTTTTGAAGTCTGGCCAAAGACATCCGAAAAGACACTTTGATATTCAGGAAAGACCTGATCCAACAAAGCAATGGTCTTGCGTTTGAGATCCCCGATGGATGAAACCAGGTAGCCCCGGAAGCGCGAAAGATTTCGAAGTGCCAGGGTATCCTCATTGGCCAGGGATGTCTCTAAAAAATCACCATAACGGATCAAGTCGGCGATGAGCAACGAATCGATGATATCCGTCTTCCGTTTGCGAATTTCTGTCCCCTTGCGCCAGCCATCCGTCTGGATGGGATTAACGACATGAACGGAATAACCGGCATCCAGCAAAAATGAATAGAGAGACAGCCAATAATGTCCGGTCGCTTCCATACCGATCTGGATGGAATCCGGCGTATAATCGGAAAGTTTCGCAAGCAGGCTGTCACCGCCATCCATTGTATTGGAAAAGGAAAAAGCCTTAAATAAGGTTTTCCCATCCGCATTAATGAGAGAAGCAACATGTGTGTTTTTTCCAATATCAATTCCTAAAAATGGCATACTGGGGCACCTTCTGTTCTATTATTTCAGATAGTTCCTCAGCTCTTAAAAACGTCACCGCCTTGTGCTAGATCCGGAGTGCCAGATTATAGCCAACATCCAACTTATTCGCAATCTGTTTAAAAGAGAGAGGTGCCAGTCTTTCAAGTACGAAGTTGTGCTTCA
>Ga0183097_10493_pt1 | contig 70600 bp, 73 predicted proteins | sample BioMet8_FD_128883 | JGI IMG/M metagenome (GOLD analysis project Ga0183097, IMG submission 128883) | Microbial communities from bioreactor (seeded with sewage sludge) at Lawrence Berkeley National Lab, California, USA - Biofuel... | ecosystem: Engineered > Bioreactor > Anaerobic > Unclassified ... | reverse complement strand
AGTAGAAACTGTCGAAGATTTAATTAATTCAAGACCAAGAAAAAGGTTGGAATATTATACTCCAATAGAATTTATTAATACACTTAAAAAACATAGGAGAGAGTTGCGTTTATAACTTGAATTCTGCTATTATAGGGGGTGAAACCAATTTTTCCGCAGCTTATAATCAACTAGTTAACTCAAAAAGTAAAACGTATTGTCAGAAAATAACCTTATGTTTTGTATCCTTTTGCAGTATATGCGAGTTAAAAAGTGTTTAATGGTTGAATTATAACTGTTTAACGTGTAATAGATTCTGATTTTTAATTAAAAATGGCTTGTGCTGATGTCTGTTTTTCATTTAAAATCCAAGCTACTTAGCAGATGTTTTTTGTCTCTTATTAAGCCAAAGTAAAATAGGTCTCGATTATATGCTGAATGATTAAAATTTATTCAGGTTATCTTGCGTGATTTATCAGGTTTAATTTTTATTTATTGACGGAAGATTTTTTAAGGATAACTTTCGTTCCGCCCGAGCCTGCTTTATAATTTTAGCAAACTAATTAGCTTTAGCCAGGAGTGATATTACAGGTTGTCACATTAAAGCAGTTATTTCTTAAAGTTGATTTGAAAACTTCCTCAGGAAGTGGAGATATTATTATAATTAATCAATTTGATTACAAAGAGAATGGTTTATTTTCAAAATGAGAACTAATTTGTTATATTTGCGATCATAATAATTCTTATTGAATTAAAATATAATCATTAATCCAGAATAAATATGGATAAGCTATCTTTGTGTAAATTCGGAGAAGGGGAGTGCTATGGTGTAAAAGAGCTTAATCTTTTGCTAAAACTTAGTAATATGCTTAGCAATAAAGAGGTTAATTTGGATGATGTGATTAAGCTCCTCTGCGAGCATTTGCATGCTGAAAGAATTATCCTGACTGTATTAAACAGGGAAAGCTCTAATATTTTTATTGAAGGCTCATACGGTATTACAGAAGACGATAAAAAGAATGCAATTTACCAGGTAGGAGAAGGCATTATTGGTAAAGTGATTAAAAGTGGAGAAACAATTCTGGTTCCAAGAATTGAAGATTCAAAGGATTTCCTGAATCTTACACATGCCCCAACATCAATAAACAGTATTGAGGTATCGTTTATTTGTACTCCTATTCGCTATAAGGCCGAAATAATAGGAACTCTTAGTTTTCATAAAGCTTATCTGAGGAATATTTCATTTAATGAAGATGCTCGTTTATTGAAGATTGTTGCTTCCATGATTGGCAGAACTATTCGTCGCAGGCAGGAATATGCTGAAGAGATGGAACAACTGCTGAATGAAAACAGGCAGTTGAAAGGTGAACTGCGAAATCGTATAATGCCTGATTATATTAAAGGTAATTCCGGAAAAATGAATGAAGTTTTTAATCTGATTGATAGTGTGGCAGCAACTGAAGCAACGGTATTGATAAGAGGAGAAAGCGGAGTAGGAAAAGAGCTTATTGCAGATGCCATTCATTATAATAGTCCCCGGAAAAATAAAGCATTTATTAAAGTAAATTGTGCTGCTCTACCTGAAAGTCTGATTGAAAGTGAACTTTTTGGGCACGAAAAAGGAGCTTTTACCGGTGCAAGTGCTCAAAGGATTGGACGTTTTGAAGCCGCTGATGGAGGAACCATTTTTTTAGATGAGTTTGGAGAAATACCGGCGGCAATTCAGGTAAAACTATTACGTGTATTGCAGGAAAGAGAAATAGAACGTTTGGGAAGTACAAAACCTATTAAAGTAGATGTACGAATTATATGTGCAACAAACCGTAATCTTGAAGATCTTATTGCAAAAGGGGAATTTAGGGAAGATCTTTATTACAGAATAAATGTTTTTCCTATTTATGTTCCAGCTTTAAGAGAAAGAATTAATGATATACCTGTCCTTGCTGATTTTTTTATTGATAAATTTAATAAGCGTCTAGGAAAAAATATCAAGCGAATTACTGCCATGGCAATTGATACGTTAATGGTTTATCATTGGCCTGGAAATATACGTGAACTTGAAAACTGTATTGAAAGAGCCTGTATCCTTAGTAATGATAATGTGATCAGAACAACTAATTTACCACCAACTTTGCAAACGGCTGTAACAAGTGAGACTGAACAAAATGGCACTTTGGAAATAATTCTGGGTAAACTGGAAAAGCAGATTATTATGGATACGCTGATTACCTGTAAGGGAAACATGGCAAAAGCTGCCGACCAATTAGGCATTACTGAGCGTATGATGGGTATTCGAATAAAGAAATACGAAATTGATCCTAAACGTTTTAAAACTAAAATGATTAATGAAAATGATAGAATTTGAATTCTGTGATTATGAGAATCCCATGCATCTTGATGCATTGGTTGATTTGCTTAATCACTACATGACTGATCCGATGGGTGACTCTGTACCACTCAACAAGAGAAATCAATTGCGCTTAGTTGACGGGTTGGCTAATCATCCTTCTTCTTTTGTCTTATTCATTATTTACGATCAAAAGATTGCAGGATTGGCTACTTGTTTCGTTAATTTCTCAACGTTTAAAGTTAAGCCATATATAAATCTGCACGATTTAATTATATATGATAAATATAGAGGCAAAGGGCTGGGGCGATTACTGCTGGAAGAGCTTATTCATATTTCTGAATTGAGGAAATATTGTAAAATATCACTTGAAGTGCGTGAAGATAACAAGGTAGCTCAAAACCTTTACAGAAGTATGGGATTCAAGGAGTGTATCCCTAACATGTATTTTTGGACAAAAACAATTGATGAATGAAAATAGCAATTCCTGTAATAGATGATAGTAAACATAAGTACGATATAGCCAACGGCTTTAATTCAACAGGATCACTTTGTCTTTATAATAAAGATTCAGATCAATATTCATGGATAAGAATAGCCGATCTTGCCAGTAATATGGGCGAACTTTTGCCTGCTTTAATTTCTAAAGATGTAGATAATGTGATTACCAAACACATACACCCTATGGCATTGCAGGTATTTATTCTTAAAGGAGTAAAAGTTTATTTATCAGAAGGTTTTAATTTAAAAGAAAATATTGATTTGTTCAATCAAAGTAAGTTGCATTTGTGTGATGCTATTTCTTCTTATGCTGATATTCAAATATGTGGTGGTCAATGTTCAGTCTGTTCTACTGAATGCAATGAAAAGTAATATTTAAAAAGAAAGTGTTATGTCTATAAAGAATGCAATGACTTTTATATCTAAAGTTGACAGCGATAAATTGTTGAGAACTGAATGTTACAAGTGCAAAACAAAACAAGAGTTATTGGCTTTTCTCCAAACTCAGTTAATGCTTTTCACTGAAGAAGAGTTTGAAGAAGCTATAAATATAATGCTTTTTAAATGCCAATCTTACGAAGATGCTGATAAAATTAAGCAGGTAGAGGCGTGGTTTACTTTGTTCCATTGACTTCTGACAATCGTTTTTCTACCAACGCTTTAATCTCTGTCATACCCTTGACCATCTCTGTTAGTTCTTCTATTTCGGGAGTCCGGTAGCCAAAGCCTTCCAGAGAACAGATTCCCTCGAATTTACCCACTAAAATTGATGTCATTTTCATTGACTCAGTTAATTCATTCTCAAACTCTTCTGCTTCTTTATAGAGTGCAACAGGCATGTGATGAGTAGCACTCCAATTATATCGGGCTAATAAACTCACAAAGTATTTTTCAAATGCCATGACAGCAATATTATAAAGAAGATCCTTTGTGAAATGTGTTTTCTTATTTAAACTATTTTCAAGAGTCTTTAAATAACTATTCGCATATTCAAGAGAGCTGTTGGCTAATAACAACATATCATCATCTGGAACGATAGATTCCTGTATATTCTCTTTCTCCATAATATTTCTCCTTTTTTCTTATATCCCAATAAATCCGATATAAATCTTTCTCATCTAAACACTTTTTCTTCCTAACAGCTTCTTCTTTTATTTTAAATAATAGCATGTCGCAAATAGTGTCATCATCAGGCAAATTTGCTTTCTGAAGGTAATATCTTATTGTTGATTTTCCGCTGTGCTTCCCTATAATGAAATCCTGCTCTGATTTCCCAATTTCAGAAGCTTCAATTAATTGATAGGTTCTTCTATCTTTTTGCAGACATTGAGTATGTATGCCAGATTCATGTGATAAAACAAGGCTTCCGGTAATAGGTTTGCTTTCGGGTAATATTCTGTTTGAAATCTCAGAAACGTAATTCGAAATCTCAGAATAAAGAGTAGTATTTAATTCGCAATCAATGTCCTCACTTATTTTTAGAGCCATTGAAACCTCTTCAAGAGCAGCATTACCAGCGCGTTCACCAAGTCCGTTAACTGTTACACTCAGGCATTCGGCTCCAGCTAAATATGCTGCAACAGTATTAGCAGTTGCCATCCCTAAATCATTATGTGCATGTATTTCTAACGGTAAATCTCGGTATGTTGCACGAATGGATTTAATAAGTTTAAAGCACGAAATTGGACTTAATGTACCAACAGTGTCGGCTATCCTAACACGGGAAGCTCCTAAAAATATACTAAGCCCAATAAATTCTTTCAGGAAAGATAAATTGGCTCTTGTGGCATCCTGAGCACCAATAGTTACATACTCAAATTGAGAAGATGCAAAATCAAACATTTCCTGTAAATTCTGCAAAACCCACTCTTCATCTTTTCCCATTGCTTTTTGAAGAATTTTAGAAACAGGAAATGATAAATGTACTCCATTAGTTCCACTTTTTGCAGCTAAAAGAATATCTTTCTTATTTGCTCTGCACCATGCAAGAGTTTTGAATTTAAATCCTTGTTTACAGATTATATTTATCTCCTGAGCCTCTTTTATTCCCAAAGCTGGAGTTCCTATTTCAAGTTCGGGAATACCAACTTCATCTAATAGTGAACAGACCTTTATCTTTTCATCTAAAGAAAAGATAACACCAGGAGCCTGTTCACCGTCACGTAAAGTTGTATCAATATAATATGGTTTCTTAATTTTCTTCATTATTTAGTCGGATATCAGGTATTTGGCACATGGCTCATTATTTTCAAGAGCATCAAGTATTTCGTCTATTACATCTTCACTGTCAACCCCTCCATACCAATAATTGTTGGGATGAATAACCATTACTGGTCCTTGGGAGCATACATTCAGACAAGCTGTTGTAGATACTGCTACATCTAGTCCTCTGTCTGATGCTTCTTCACTTAGATATTGTAGCAGTCCGGCTGCACCTTTTTTGTTGCATGCACCTTGTGCTTCTCCTGCTACCCGATAAGAATTACACACTAAAATGTGATAAGCTGGCTTTTTCATTTCTTTCCTGATTTATTGTTATTGAATAAAATTATGCACATCCCTGGGCGTTACCTTTGCATCCACTGCCACATTTAAAGGCATCTGGTTTAGCAATGCTTCTGATAGGTTTATTGTTATATACTCCATCAAGCCCATCGTCTATTAATCCCGTCATCTCTATTACATGTACATTACAGGAATTGAGTATTGTTTTAGGATTTTCTCCAACTCCCGATACAAGTATTGCTCTGCAATCATTTAGTGAACGAGCCATGTCTACCCATCTTTGGTCTCCGGCACCGGGTATTGGTGTTTTTCTTTCTTCAACCAATTGGAAACCTTTCGGAGACTGTTTGAAGATATACAGAGAAGTTGCTTCTCCTAAATGTAAGTTAACCAGCAATCCTTCGTGAGTTGCCACTGCTACATAAGGGCGAGTTGCCAGATCGAAAGCCGGACGTGAAGCATATTCTTTCAATAATGCATGAGTCCCTTCAAGATCTTGCCCAAGTAAACCGGCGGCGTCGGCTCTGCAACGTGCACAGTGGCTCATTAATTTCAGATGCTCCGATGCCAAAGTCCGGGTCTTGAAGATCATCTTTGAATCGGGTTTAGGCGTATCTGCAAATCCTGTTTCAGCAGTGGGAATTAGTGGAATGCAGTTAATTACATCTGCTCCCAGCTCAGCGCATTTACGAGCCACTTCCGGTATATGATCTTCATTAATACCTGGGATAATAATACTGTTTATCTTGACTGTAATTCCTTTTGCTTTTAATAATGGAATACAAGTTAATTGTCTTTCAAGTAAAATTCTTGCTCCTTCAAGACCTCTGTATACATGCTTGTTATAGCGTATCCATTTATAAATCTTAGCACTGATAGTAGGGTCAATAGCATTTATGGTTATTGTAACATGGCTAACACCAAGTTCTGCTATCTCATCAATGTAAGGTTCTAAATCAAGACCATTTGTTGATAGGCAGAAAATCTTATCAGGAAAAAGACTCTTAACGCTCCGCATTGTTTCCAATGTTTCTTCCGGATTGGCAAAAGGATCTCCAGGGCCAGCAATACCTACAACAGATAAGTTGTCGAGCTTTGCATCCAGTGCCTTTAGATAATCGGCAGCCTGAAAAGGAGCAAGCACAGATGATGTAACTCCGGGGCGCGTTTCGTTAACACAATCATATTTCCTGTTGCAGTAGTTGCACTGAATGTTGCATTTGGGTGCTACAGGTAAGTGTACTCTTGCGTGAGAATGTTTTGCACTTTCGTCAAAGCAGGGATGAACATGTTTTTTTTCTGTTGTTTCCATAACTAAATATATTTATACCCTACAGGAGAGTTTTCTTGTTTATATTCTATTAATGCATTTACAATGCGGTCAAATAATTCCTGAGTCCCCCTATATCCAATGTGATGTAGGCGAGCTGCTCCAAAGCGGTCGTGAATAGGAAAACCTAATCTGACTAATGGAATTTTACGTTCACGGGCAATGTAATACCCTTTACTATTTCCAATCAATATATCTGGATTTAATTCTACAGCCTGTTCGCGCATTGTTTCAAAATCAGAGCCACTTAGTACACTTATTGGAATTTCTGCCTGATCAAATAATTTTTCTACTTCTGATTTCAGCAAGCCACTGTTTCCTCCTGATCCAATAAGAGCAGGTTCTATACCTATTTCTTTTAGGAAACCGGCAAGACTTAAGACCAAATCTTCCTCACCAAAAATCATGGCACGTTTGCCGAATACATATTTGTGGGCATCTACATAAGCATCGATCAAACGCCCCCGTTCTTTCCGGTGTTTCTCAGGAACGCTCTTCTGGCTGATTTCAGACAATATATTGAAGAAACTGTCGGAAGATTTAATTCCGATAGGCATTCCCATCTGATAGTTCTTTACTCCAAATTCATTTTCCAACCATTCTCCGGCAGTCTGGATTCTGCCTGCATTACTCCTGACGGCTCCCTTGTTAAATACATTACCTAATTCAATTGTTGCGCAAGCTCCTCCGGTACGCATTATATCACTCAGGGGAGTTCCTCCCTGAGGAATTAATTGATAATCTTTCCAATGCTCATTGTCAAGAGTCTCTGAATAGTCTGGGAAAAGAATGTATTTAATACCAAAATCATCAAGAATCTCTTTTAGGTAACGGATGTCTGCCGGAGAAACAAATCCAGGGAATATGTTTATATAATCTCCTTTAAGTTTGTCAGTTGCTAAAGATTTTATTGCTGCCAGCAAAGTATTATGAAATCCATCAATATGGCTTCCGCAATAACTTGCTGTAGATACATTGATAAATGTAGGCAATTCCTTGTCTTTATTTGCCTCTTTATAATCCCTTATCAATCCGGGTAAGTCTTCGCCTATTGTCTCACTTAGACAAGTAGAGGCAATTCCAATAACTTTAGGATTGTATTGCCTTATAATGTTATTGATTCCTGTGATAAAGTTCCGGCTTCCTCCATAAACAGTAGCAGCTTCACTAAAGTTTGATGAAGCAATATCTACCGGTTCTTTATAATGGCTAATCATATACCGGCGAATATATGTTGCACACCCTTGTGAGCCGTGGATAAGCGGAACACATCCTTCTATTCCTTTTAATGCTACAGATGCACCTAGTGGGGCACATAGTTTGCACGCATTACGGGTTGATATATATTGCTTCTCCATATTATACTTGTTTATTTAGTAAATTGCCATACCGGACTCATTGCTGTTGCATAAATCTCACGTGCAAAATTCATCATTCCTTCATAACCGGCCAGAGCCTCTTTTCTTTCGTGATTATGATCACAGAATCCTAAGCCTATCTTATGTGCGATGGGGCGCTCCTTTACTCCTCCAATAAAAATATCCGCTTTTTTTTCTTTTACGAAATGAGATAGCTCTACCGGATTAGAGTCGTCTACTATAATTGTGCCCTCATCGCATAGCCTTTTAATGAGTTCATAATCTTCTGTGGTTCCGGTTTGTGATCCAACAATAACAGTCTGAACACCTATCAAACGAAGAGCTTTTATTAATGAGATGGCTTTAAATGCACCACCTACATAGATTGCTGCTTTTTTTCCTTGTAGTCTTTCCTTGTACCATTTAAGTTGCGGCATAAGTCGGGTAAATTCTTCGCGTACTAACTCTTTGGCTTTAGCCATCATCTCTTCGCTTTTGAAAAAAGAAGCAACATCGTAAAGAGCATCACTCATATCCTCAATGCCGAAATAGGAAACCCTCATGCTTGGAATACCATATTCTTTTTTCATCATTTGAGCCAGATAGTTCATGGATCCGGAACATTGAACAACATTTAAGGAAGCATTGTGGGCATTACAGATATCTTCAACTCTTCCATCTCCGGTGATTGTGGCGTTAACATGAATACCCATCTTTTTGTAGTACTCCAATAAAATCCAGAGTTCACCGGCAAGATTAAAGTCACCGAGTATATTTATGCTATACTTAGGTGTTGGTTTATTTATAGTGCCTACAAGTTGAAAGAGTGCTTCGCAAGCAACCTTGTACCCGTCTTTTTTTGATCCTTGAAAGCCAGGTGCCTGAACAGGGATAACGGGAATACCTTTACGGAGAGCCATCTGTTTGCAGGCTGATTCCACATCATCACCAATAACTCCTACAATACAAGTAGTATAAATAAAAGCAGCTTTTGGATGATGGAGATCAATCAATTCTTCCATAGCCGCATTCAATTTATCGATACCTCCAAAGATGACGTCCCTTTCTTGTAAATCTGTAGAGAAACTAAGTCTATGTAACTCTGGTCCTGAAGAAAGAGAACCTCTTATATCCCATGTATATGCGGCGCATCCAATAGGACCATGAATAAGATGCAATGCATCTGCAATAGGATAGAGCACAACTCTGGAACCACAAAAAACGCATGCCCTTTGACTAACTGAACCGGCCAAACTTTCTTTGTTGCATTCTATCGTTGCAGTATTAATTCCTGCGAATGCCACTTGTTTTTCTCTTTCTTTTAAAATATAGTCCATATTGATCTTACATTTAATTATTATAATACCAAAACCATGCCAAAGAGTTGAGTTTGCTAATAAGGATTACTCTATGCATTCAGATTCAGATATTTAAAGATAAACATTATAAAAGAGAGAGAATATTGGGGTTACCCCGAAGTAGGGAGATAAGGATAATCTTACATTAATGTAGGATTCTACCCTTTCTTAATTCTTTAGAAAAAAGCTCCGGCATTCTGAGAAATATATATTTTCTCAAAGATGCAGAAGCATTTTAAACTAACAACTCTCAATAGATTACATTTGGAACTCAACCTTTTCTTCAGGACATGTACGATCCTGATGATCCATAAAAGCATTTAAAATCTGAATAACCAGGTTTGTTGCACCAACATATCCGGTTTTCGGGAAGTAGTTGTGTCCTGAGCGATCGGCAATAGGGAAACCAAAACGAATAAACGGTGTATCTTCATCTCTGGCAATGTATTTACCATAAGTGTTACCTATAAGCAAATCAACCCCTTCTTGTTTAATCCACTGATGAAGACGGAACATATCAGCACGTTCACCGCTCATGAACTTCGCTTCAGGAATATCTTTTAATATCTCGGACATACGTTCGTCGAAAGGTTTTCCAGGTGTTCCACTTACAATATAAACAGGTCTCATATCCAGACTCACCAGTAATTCTGTAAGAGGAATCAATGTATCCGGATCTCCCCATAATGCTACGCGTTTGCCATAAAGATATTTGGCATTGTCGGCAATAAGGTCGATTAATTGTCCGCGTTCTTCCGTGATACTATCAGGAATAGGAAGATTAGCATGACGGCTAAGTGACATAAGGAAGCGGTCTGTTGCTTTTAGTCCAATAGGAATATCTACAACCTCAAACTTAACTTTACATTTGTTTTCAAGTTTAATACAAGCATCTTCTGTACAATATTGTCCTAACCCGATTGTAAATTTGCTATCACCCGTAGCTCTCAGTTCCGGAATTGTTGTTCCTCCGTCGGGATACATGTGGTATTTACCGTTGAGAGGAGTATCAAGTACGCCGGTCATGTCCGGGAACATAATTGTCCTTGCCTCCATTTCCTTGGCAAGTCTTTTGATTTCCCTCATATCCGAAGGTTCCATCCATCCGGCAACCAGGTTTACCACATTCTTTTTCTTAGGTGTAGCAGTAGAGAAGAACTTTACCATTGCTGCAACCTGATTAGAATATCCGGTGATATGCGTTCCAACGTATGATGGTGTATTGCAATAAATCACAAATTTCCCTTCGGGTATTAGTCCATCGTCATTAGCTTTAGAGACAATCTGAGTAAGGTCATCACCAATTGTTTCGGAAAGACAAGTAGTATGCACGGCAATAACTTCCGGTTTGTAAACCGTGAACATAGTCTCTATTGCCTGAACCAAGTTGGCCGAACCACCGAATACTGAAGAACCTTCCGAGAAAGAACTGGTTGCAGCTACAACCGGTTCCTTAAAATGGCGGGTTAATGTACTTCTATGATAAGAACAACAGCCTTGCGAGCCATGACTGTGGGGCAAGCATCCATGAATACCTAACGCAGCATACATTGCTCCAATAGGTTGACAGGTTTTGGCGGGGTTAATGGTCAAGGCCTTTCTGTCTATTTCTTTATCTGTAGTGTGCTTTAATAACATAATTCTTTTTGTTTTTACAGGTTAATAAACATATTCTGCTTCGACGATATCCTCTTTTTCCCAAGGAGCTTTCATTTCTTTCCAAATGCTGCAACAAGCTATTTGCTCAATATCCTTGTAGAAGTTGATAGCTCCTTCAAAAGCTGCGTACGGACCACCGTAATCGTAGTTATGCAACTGTTTCAATGGTATACCCATTTTTTGCACGCAGAACTTTTCTTTGATACCGGCGCAGAAGATATCCGGATGATACATCTCGATAAGTTTCTCCATTTCGTAATGACTTAAGTCATCAATAACAAGAGTTCCTTTCTTCATTTCTGCCATCATACCTTCGTAACCGTTGAATTCCAGTCCTTCTTTTTCCAAAGCTTTTAATTCCTCTTCGGTTTTACGTGGTTTGAAGCGGGTGGCATCTTCTTTAACCGTAATTTGTTCAATGTTACGACTATCTGCATCAATCTGAATGGAAGGAATTACACTGCGACCTTCGTAGTCGTCTCGGTGACCGAATTCATATCCGGCAGAGATTGTTGTCATTCCCAGTTCATTGAATAGTTCCTGATAATGGTGAGCACGAGAACCTCCCACGAAGAGCATAGCCAGTTTGCCTTTGGTTTTTTCCAATGCTTTTTCCTGAGCCTCCTTTACAGAGATCATCTCTTCAGCTATCACTTTCTCTATACGGTCAATTAATTCCTGATCGCCAAAATATTTTCCAACCTTTCGAAGCGTTTTTGCTGTAGCTTCTGCACCAATAAAGTTTGCTTTCATCCATGGAATCCCGAAAGATGTTTCAAGCATCTCTGCTACATAGTTTATTGATCGGTGGCACATAACAAGACTTAAATCGGCTGTATGTGCAGTTTCAAATTGTTTCTTTGTGGAGTTACCGGACATTGTTGCTACAAGCTCAATACCACACTTATCCATTAATGTTTCAATAGCAAAGGCATCGCCACCAATGTTGTATTCACCTAAAACGTTTATTCTGAATTTGTATTTGCCATCTACAGAATCATCATTACCAATAAGGTTTTTGTATAAACCATTGTTTGCAATGTGGTGACCGGCCGACTGTGATACTCCACGATATCCTTCGCATGAGAATCCGAAGATATTTACTTTACCTTCCAGTTCTTCAGTCATGTGACGAGCCACGCGGTGCACATCGTCTCCAATCAATCCAACCGGACAGGTAGAGAAAATAGCAATAGCTTTCGGGTGAAATAGTTCGTATGCTTCACGAATGGCCTGTTTCAGCTTTTCTTCCCCTCCAAACACAATGTTGGAATCCTGCATATCTGTAGAGAAAGCATAAGGAATAAAGTTCTCAGGAGCCTGTTCGTCAGGGCGAGTCTGGTTACGGCGGGTGAGCCATGAGTAAAATCCACAACCGATTGGTCCGTGAGTGATATTTACAATATCTCTTGTTGGGCCCAGAACCACACCTTTACACCCGGCATAAGTACATCCTCTCTGAGTAATAATTCCGGGAATTGTACGTACGTTGGCCTGAATCTGAGGAATTTCATCAGGATCATTGTACACAATTGCTTTTCCTCTTTTCTTTGCAACCTTTTTAGGATAGGCCGCTAGTACCTCTTCTTTAAATTCAGCGAGGTTAATATCCTTTTCTGTATCTTTTGTCATAGCAGTAACCTCCTTTAATCTAATGTTTCGTCACCAGATTCACCCGTGCGAACACGAATAGAACCAACGGTATCAATTACGAATATTTTCCCATCGCCGCTTTTTCCTGTTTGATTTGCCTTGATAAGTGTTTCTACAGCCAGATCTTTCTTCTCGTCGGTAACCACAAGCGTAATCATTCTTTTGGATTTAAGACGAGGCATCTCCGAGATCAGTTCATGATGTTCAGGATCTACGTCGGCGGCCTTTTCCAAATCGCCGTGTCCTTTTCCGCGTCCCAGAACAGGCATGGCGGTGAACGATGGCAATCCTGCTTCCGAAAGAGCGATCTTTGTGTCACTCATCTTGGCGATGCGAATCATTGCTAATATTAGTTTCATAATTCCTAGTCTCGTTTGATTTATACTTCTTTTCTACCGCTGGAGATGGTGTAGGTTTCTTCTACCGGAGTAACGAATATTTTTCCGTCGCCAAACTGTCCTTTTTCTCCTGAACGGGCAGCTTCCATGATTGTTTCAATAACAAAATCCTTATCTTTTTCAGGAATTACAATCATTAAAAGGTCTTTGGGTAATTCGTCATAAGTAACATTTCCTACTTTAAGACCGCGCTGTTTACCGCGACCGAACACTGATAGTTTTGTTACTGCGGGGAAACCTGCATCGAATAATGCTTTCATTACTACGGATGACTTCTCTGGGCGAACAATAGCTCTTAATAAATACATATAAATATCCTCCTTTATTTATTAGTTCATAATACCGAAGCCAACCAATAACTCTTCCAGTTCAGGCATAGAAAGTGGGGTAGGGATAACAAACATTTGGTTATCGTTTATTTTCTTAGCCAAAGAACGATATTCGTCGGCTTGAGTGTGTTCCGGTGCATGGTCAATAACGGTTTTACGGTTAATCTCGGCGTGTTGAACCATGTTATCGCGAGGAACAAAATGAATCATCTGAGTTCCAAGTTTCTTTGCAAACTCTTCAATCATGTTTGCTTCGTTGTCTACCTTACGAGAGTTGCAGATAAGACCTCCCAAACGAACTGTTCCTACTTTACCAAACTTGGCAATAGACTTACAGATGTTGTTGGCTGCGTACATAGCCATCATCTCGCCTGAGCATACAATGTATACTTCCTGAGCTTTGCCATCGCGGATTGGCATGGCGAAACCACCGCAAACTACGTCTCCAAGTACATCATAGAAAACATAATCAAGATGCTTGTCGTCATCGTATGCACCAAGCTGTTCAAGCAAGTTGATAGAAGTAATGATACCACGACCGGCACAACCTACTCCCGGTTCCGGACCACCTGATTCTACACAACTGGTTTCGTGAAATCCTGGTTTCATAACATCATCCAGATCAATATCTTCACCTTCGTCACGAAGAGTGTCAAGAACTGTTTTCTGTGCAAGACCGTGTAACAGCAAACGAGTGGAATCTGCTTTAGGATCACAACCTACAACCATTACTTTTTTACCCATTTCAGCCAAACCGGCTACAGTGTTTTGCGTTGTGGTACTTTTACCAATGCCGCCTTTTCCATAAATAGCAATCTTTCTCATAATCTTATTACCTTAAGTTAATTCATAAACCTGTAAAACTATAAACAGAAAGCGTGCCAAAATAAAATGATACCCTTGGGGTAAGTGAAAGAGGTGTGATGTAACTAATTGATTATTAGTTGTGTATAATAGGTGAAAATAATTAATAATAATTGAATTGCTATCAGGAACTGATTTTAGAAGAGGGAATTATTGTTACTTAAATGTAGGAAATAATACATAAATGTAGGATTATTGCCCCAGAAAAAGTTCACTGAGAGCAGAAATTTCACCAAGAAATTGAGCATAATTTTTAAAGTATCCATCGCTGAATATTTCTTTTGGGTGACCTTGTGATAATACTCTACCGTTCTTTATAGTCATTACCGACGAAGCCAGGGTGCAGACCTCGTTCACATCGTGGCTTACAAGTATAGTAATTGTGTTTAGCAGCAAGTGTGCTTTGCGAATTTCGTGTTGCAGAGCAGTGCGCATTTCAAAATCAAGTGCCGATAATGGCTCATCCAGCAGCAAAAGACTGGGCTTGGCAGCCAATGCTCTAGCCAGTGCCACTCTTTGCCTTTGCCCACCGGATAGTTGTGTAGGCTTTTGCTTCCTCAATGCAATGAGATCGAATAACTCCATAAGCTCTTCTATAGCCTCAGTGTCTTTTTCTTTTTGTGCAAACCTGATATTACCTTCCACACTCATATTAGGAAAGAGAGCATAGTCCTGGAACATATATCCTACGTTGCGTAGCTGGGGAGAGAGGTTTATTTTCTTGTCGGAGTCGAACCAAACAGTATCATTGTACACTATGCGGCCTTTAGAAGGAGTGGTAAGTCCGGCAAGAATTCTCAGCAGGGTTGTTTTTCCCGAACCCGAGTGACCGAAGAGGCTAAGCAATTCCCTGTCTGCTATCTCAGAACAGATTTTAAGTGTCTTTTTTCCTTCCGAAGTAAGCATCGGGCGTTCTATATCTATTTTCAGCATAATTCCTTTAAAGTGTTTTCTTGTTACCGTTTATACTGTATATAACAGTTAGTATAACCATTGAAACAATGAATAATACAAATGAATATTTGTTTGCCGTGTCGTAATTAAGAGATTGCACCTCATCATAAATGGCAATGGAGGCTACTCTTGTTTCTCCAGGCATGTTTCCTCCTACCATAATTACTACTCCAAACTCACCGATGCAGTGAGCAAAGGTCATTGCAACTGCCGTTATAATGGAAGGTTTCATGTTGGGAATAAGAACTCTTGTAAAGGTGGTGAAGAATGATTTTCCCAAGGTATATGATGCTTCCCTGTAGCTTCGGGGGATGCTTGCAAAGCCGTTTTGTAAGGGCTGAACCATAAACGGCAGACTAAAAAGCACACTAGCCACTAATATTCCCTCAAAACTAAATGCCAGGCGGAGGTTAAGTGTATGCTCCAGAAAATGCCCTATTACATTTTGCGGACTGTAAGCAACCAGCATGTAAAAGCCCAGCACAGTAGGGGGCAACACAAGCGGCATGCTGATGAGTGCTTCTATTAATGGCTTAAACCGAAACCGCTTGTATGCCAACCAGTAACCTAAGGGCAAGCCTATGATAAGAAGTATTACAGTAGTAATTGTAGCCAGCTTTCCTGTAAGAAGAAGGGTTTGTAGAAAATCATCGTTCATATTATGTATATTCAATTAAATAAGTTAGTCAAAGTTCGGGGTTAGCTAAGCATAAATAACCTGAAAGAATGTTTTATTAATGTACAGCAAATTTTTAAATAGTGTACACTTTTTATAATTTAGGTGTACACTAAATTAAATTACAGCGTACACCAATTTAAAAACATATACCGAGACATCACTCTAATGTTCCTTTAACGAGGAACTGAGTATCCGTACTTTTCCCAATAAACTTTGGTTCTTGGCGATAGAACATAAGCCATGAATTTGCTTGTTTCGGTGTTTCTTACTGCCGTCTTGATAAGAATGCAGGCCTGCTCTACCGGAGTATAAAGTTTAGGATCTACAATATAATATGTCCCTTTTCCTATCATCTCCGGAGCCAGGGCAAGTGAGAGGGCTACAAACCCAATCTCTGCATTACCGGTAAAGGCAAACTGAGCAGCCTGCGAGATATTATCGCCAATTACAATCTTTGATTTCAATGATTCATAAAGTCCCATCTTTTTAAGTAGCTCGAATGAACGTTCACCATAAGGAGCTGTTTCCGGTTTGGCTATGGCTATTTTCTTTATAGCCGGGTCTTTTAAAACCGAAAGTCCCTTAGTTACATCCAATGAAGTGCTGTATATGGCCAGTTTTCCGTAGGCATAAGTCTTCATGGCTCCCCAGGCAACCCCTTTAGCTTTCAGTTTCAATGGAAATTCATTGTCGGCAGCCATAAAGAAGTCAAAGGAAGCACCATTGAGAATCTGCTGAACCAATGTACCCGAACTGCCGAATGTGATGTTGATCTTAGCTTTGGGATGTTCTTTCTCATACTGTGCTTTTATATCCTCCAGCACATAACGGAGGTTTGCCGCAGCGGCAACATTTACTTTCTGAGCTTGTGCAAGGATACATATCAGTATCAGTGTCACGGTTATAATCGTTCTTTTCATGAGATTGAGTTTTATATTTTATTTATCGGTAAAAATAGATTTCAGATAAGAAGGAGAGACTGTGAGCATTACATATCCCCATTGTGGAAAGCGGGTTTTGGCATCGGCGGTCATGCCTTTTGCTAAGCGAGTATTGTCGTTTGCAAAGTAGGTGCTCCAGCCAACTTGCAGTTTACTCCATTCATTGAGTTTGTAATTAAGGCAAAGATCTAACTCCGAACCAAGTGATTTGCCAATATTCTGACTATTACTTGTCATGTCTTTACTGGAACTGAATACGTGAAATGCACCTTCAATGCTGGTTGTTTTACTTGCTTTAGCATTTACACTGCCGTAGTAATCAAGCAGACCTGCGCTAAGAGGTGTTGACCAATATTCCATGGAACCGTTAAAACTATGGTTTGATCCATAAAGCTTTCTGAAGTTTTTCTGTTTTCCGTCAGTTTTGTTATCATCTCCCGACAGGTAATCTGTACCTAAACTGGTTGTAACTACCGAAGATATTTTGTAGTTTAACTTCACTGCCGCCATGCTACCTCTCAAATCATCACCGGTTTGATTCTTTCCTGCCTGAAAGTAGGCTGTGGCAAGTGCAGAAAATGGCTTTGTCTCATCGCCATATTTCAGATTACCGCCAAAAGTGTATCCGTGATTCATATTTACCTTTGTACCGTACTTCGTAGCATCGGTGGTAGGCTGCATGCCTTCGTCTACAGCAATGGCGGAAAGAGTCAGATCTTTTGCAATTCCTTTAGACAACCAAAGTAAACCCATGTACCGGTATTTGGCCCCATTAGTATAAACAGTCTCCGAAGAAATGGCAGAAGTATTGTTATAAGCAAAACCCAAATGAGCCTGAAAGTCATTTACATTGTACTTGAACAGAGCCAGATCGTGTGAATTACCCGTATTACTCCAGTTGGAAGCCGAGAACAAACGGCCATCATCATAAGTCAAAGCCTGGCGCCCTACTTTAGCAGAGCCTCCCGGCATTAATAAAAACTCAGCCCATGCTTCAAACACTCCCAGTGTAGCAGTCTCTGAACTAGGTGCTGTTTTACCGTAAGTGCGCGAATCCTGAATAGTAAACTGGGTCTTCAGAACTGCAGAAGTAAAGGTTGCCCCCAAACGTGTACGCTGAATTGCAAAAATACCCGGATCACTACTGTCCGATAATGGGGCGCCGAAACCATCTCTATACTCTACCCTGGGTCTGAATTCCCCATCAATAGCTACTGTCTGTGCATTCATCTTACACGCACAGACAGTTGCAGCAATTGTTATCCAAAAACATTTTTTACCTAATACCTTCATAATACTAACTTTTTAAATAAATATCCGTTATCAAAAATAGAGAATAACGCTTCCTTAAAGGAAAGCGATATCCACCCTAAAGAATATCGCTCCCTAAAAAAAACAGCTTTCTAATTCGCTGTTTGCCTGTTCTAATAGCTTAATGATTTCAATTTCATGCATGGCGTAGCTTTCAATGACCTTCATTCCGTAAGGGCTTATACTGCAACCACCTCCGTCTTTTCCTCCCTTTTGTCTTATCACCACAGGAATGGGCGAGAGTCTATTCATCTTATCAATCAAATGCCAGGCGTGTTGGTAAGACATCTTCAGGCTTTTGGCTGCTGCATTAATAGATCCATCTGTCAAAATCTGCTTTAATAACCGGTACTGGCTTTGGCCAATAAAAACTTCGTTATCCCGATAAATGGTAAGAAGGGCATCCATTGAGAATGTTGAGCGATCCATGCGGCCTGGCGATTTAAATTCCAATCATCACTTCGGTAGATTTGAAGATAGCGAATGCTTCATCTCCTACTTTTATATTGAGCTCGCCAATACTATCTACTGTGATTACTGAGACAATTGTGTTTCCTCCGCCAATGTCGAGTTTAACCTTTGCGGTAACAATACCCGGAACAATCTCTATTACTTTACCTTTAATTGTGTTTCTTGCGCTTAATAACATCTTCTTCTTTGTTTAAATGAGTATTAATCATCGTCTTTTTCATGAAGAAGAATACAAAGGTCGTGCCAGGAATTATAACTATTTAATTATGAGTGATTTAATTTTGAATGTAGCTTCTGAAGTTATATTATTTGCTACATTAATGTATTATTTTTAGAGTGTAGATTACTTTATAGTCGGATTTTGAATGACTTGCCGGAAAAGAAAAAAGCCTGTACAATTCCTTTTTAAGGAACTGCACAGGCTTAGTATATATTAATCTTTCGACTAGTATATGCCGAATTCTTCTTTTACTTTGTCGATATAATCGAGTTTTTCCCAGGTAAACAATTCTACTTCTACAGTCTTATCTTCCAGGTAACGTGAGTGGAAACTCTTGGTTACAACCTTTGGAGTACGTCCCATGTGGCCGTAAGCAGCAGTTTCTGAATAGATAGGATTACGAAGTTTCAAACGGTCTTCGATAGCTTTTGGACGAAGATCGAATATCTTATCAATTTTCTTTGCAATTTCCCCGTCAGTAATGTTCACATTGCTACGGTTATAAGTGTCAACATAAATATTGATAGGACGAGCCACACCAATTGCATAAGATATCTGAACAAGGATCTCATCGGCTACACCAGCAGCAACAAGGTTCTTTGCAATGTGACGTGCTGCATAAGCTGCACTACGGTCTACCTTGCTAGGGTCTTTTCCTGAGAAAGCACCACCACCATGAGCACCTTTACCACCGTAAGTATCAACAATAATCTTACGTCCGGTTAATCCTGTATCTCCGTGAGGTCCGCCAATAACGAACTTTCCTGTTGGATTAACGTGGTATGTGATAGCACCGTTAAACAAGTCCAATACCTTTTTGTTATGAATAGAAGCAAAAACTCTAGGCATCAACACCTTTAATACGTCTTCGCGGATAACAGAAAGCATCTCTTCGTCAGCTTTCAACTGCGCTTCAGGAGAATCGTTTTCAGGTTTAACGAAATCATCGTGCTGAGTAGATACAACAATAGTATCAATACGCACAGGTTTTCCGTTATCATCATATTCTATTGTAACCTGGCTTTTTGCATCCGGACGGAGGTAAGTCATTTGCTTGCCTTCTTTTCTGATTTTAGCCAGAATATATAGTATTTTATGCGCAAGATCAAGAGATAAAGGCATGTAGTTTTCTGTTTCGTTGGTTGCATAACCAAACATCATTCCCTGGTCGCCAGCACCCTGCTCCATTGGGTCAGAGCGTTCCACTCCACGATTGATATCAGGAGATTGTTCGTGAATAGCAGAAAATACGCCGCATGAGTTTCCTTCGAACATATACTCGCCTTTGGTATAACCAATTTTATTGATTACGTTACGAGCAACTTCTTGCAGATCAACATAAGCTTCAGATTTCACTTCACCCGCAAGTACTACTTGTCCTGTAGTAACGAGAGTTTCGCAAGCTACTTTAGAACTAGGATCGTAAGCCAACAGTTCGTCAAGTACAGCATCCGATATTTGATCGGCTACTTTGTCGGGGTGTCCTTCAGACACCGATTCGGATGTGAATAAATATCCCATGGATAAATAAAGTTTTAGATTGACGGATTTTTAGTTCGTCTGTTTATACTAAATAAATATTCTGAAAAGGGATTGATTCGGAAGGAAGAAACGCGATAAATAAGCTATTATTTAGCATTTTTTACTGTGGTTGCAAGCTGCCCAAATCTTTCCACATTTAATTATGATGCAAATGTATAGCTAATTTCCTGAGTTTTGTTCTTTTAGCTGTATAAATTTTAAGACTTTAACACTCATAAAGACAATTCATCATAGAAAGATTGAACCGTTTTCCCTGTACCGGGAATCACAAGTTCCGGAGCAATTTCGCAAAGAGGCTTCATTACAAAGAGCCTTTTGGTCATAAGTGGATGAGGAATGGTTAAGTTTTCAGCACTCAGAATGAGGTTATCATATAGAAGAATATCAATGTCGATAACTCTGTCACTATAGATTCCGTTAACCGATTTTTTATTTCTGCCAATCTCTTTTTCAATCTCCTGAGTCTCTTCCATCAGTTGAAGGGGAGAAATTGAAGTTTCTGCACAAACAACTGCGTTGAGAAAAGAGTTTGCAGATTCAAATCCCCAGGGTTCGGAAGCATAAAAAGCGGATTGGGAAGTAATTCTCCCAATCCGCTCTCTTATTTTATCAATAGCAAGACACAGGTTTTTCTCTTTATCGCCCAGATTTGTACCTAAACCGAAATAAACCAATGCCATTGTTTTTATTCTATTAGTCAATAATCAACATTGCATCTCCATAAGTACCGAATCGGTATCCTTCTTTCAATGCAACCTGATAAGCATCCATAACAAGATCATATCCACCAAATGCTGCAACAATCATCAATAATGTAGATAGAGGCATGTGGAAATTAGAGATCATTGAATTGGCTACTGTGAACTCATAAGGAGGGAAAATAAATTTATTAGTCCATCCTTCGAAAGTCTTAAGGTGTCCGTCTGTACTTACTGTACTTTCAATAGCTCTCATAACTGTAGTTCCAACAGCACAGATGTTTCTGTTAGCATCTTTTGCCTTGTTTACAATATTAACAGCTTTTTCAGAAACAAACATTTGCTCTGAATCCATCTTGTGCTTAGTAAGATCTTCTACATCAATATCGCGGAAGTTACCAAGGCCTGCATGCATGGTGATAAATGCAAAGTCGATTCCTTTAATCTCCATACGTTTCATCAACTCACGGCTGAAGTGCAGACTTGCGGTAGGTGCAGTTACAGCTCCTTCGTTTTTTGCAAAGATAGACTGGAATCTTTCTTCGTCGTCTGCCTCTACGGGGCGATTGATAATAGTATGAGGAAGTGGAGTTTCGCCAAGAGCATAAAGTGCTTTCTTGAATTCTTCATGAGGTCCGTCATAAAGGAAGCGAAGCGTACGTCCGCGAGAAGTAGTGTTGTCAATTACTTCAGCAACCATTGAATCGTCTTCACCGAAATATAGTTTGTTACCAATTCTGATTTTACGAGCAGGATCTACCAATACATCCCACAAACGAAGTTCTTCGTTTAACTCACGTAATAAGAAAACCTCAATGCGTGCTCCTGTTTTTTCCTTGTTTCCATAAAGACGGGCAGGGAACACTTTAGTATCATTGAATATAAAAACATCTTTATCATCAAAATAATCTAAGATGTCCTTAAACACTCTATGCTCTATTTCACCAGTCTTCTTATGAAGAACCATCAAACGGGATTCATCCCTGTACCTTGTAGGGTGCAAAGCAATTTTATCCTCTGGAAGCTTAAATTTAAATTGTGATAGTTTCATATTTTCTTTCTTTACGTTAGTTTACTTCTCTATTTCTTGTTTATCCAACCATTCCACGAAATCTTCAATTTCCATGCAATGTTCTAATTTTACATCTCCCACACGGGTGCGGATTAGTCCGGTGAGATGGGCACCGCTATTCAATGCTTCTCCGATATCTCTCGCTAAAGCACGGATATAAGTACCTTTGCTGCACACTACCCGAATCTTTATTTCGGGTAAATTACACTCTAGTAATTCAATTTCATCAATAACTAAAGTCTTAGGCTTCAGTTCTACCTCTTTTCCTGCTCTTGCCAGTTCGTAAGCTCTTTCGCCATCGATCTTGCAAGCAGAAAAGGCTGGCGGTATCTGTTCAATACTTCCTATAAATTTCTTCAGAGTTTCCTCTACCAGTTCACGGGTAATATGTTCCGTAGGATAAGTAGCATCAATCTCTTTTTCCAGATCAAAAGAAGGAGTGGTGGCTCCCAGCTTTATCGTGGCAATATATTCTTTAGTCTGATACTGAAACTCTTCAATTCGCTTGGTTGCTTTCCCAATGCATATAATCATTACACCTGTAGCTAGCGGATCAAGAGTTCCGGCATGGCCTACTTTTAGCTTTTTTACTCTAAGTTTTCTCAGCAACGGATATTTTACCTTTGCTACGAGATTAAAAGAAGTCCACGTTAGTGGCTTGTTGAAGTATAATACTTCTCCTTCAATAAAGTTCATTAAACGACTTCTAAGTTATGTCCTAAATACATCATCACTAAAATGATTCCTCCCACGATAATACGATAATAGCCAAAAGCTTTAAACCCGTATTTGGTCACAAAGCTGATAAAAAACTTAATAGCAAGCAATGCTACAATAAATGCCACTATATTTCCTATAACCAATGCTCCTATGTTTTGAGTCAGAATATCAATTCCGTTTGGTTCAAGAAGAAGCTTCAACAGTTTATAGGCTGTAGCAGCAAACATGGTAGGAACAGCAAGGAAAAAAGAAAATTCGGCAGCTGTTTTTCGAGACATCTTTTGTGCCATACCTCCTACAATCGTAGCCATTGAACGAGATACGCCCGGTATCATGGCTATACATTGAAAAAGACCAATATTAAAAGCTTTTTTCTCTGTCATGCCTTTGCTTTCATCTACTTTTTTAAAGATATTGTCAACGAAAAGCATGAATATTCCTCCTATAACCAACATTACTGCAACGACAGTTACACTTTCCAGCATTTCGTCAATTTTATCACTGAATGCAAACCCGAAAGAAGCTGCCGGAATAAATGCAACTAAGAGTTTCCAATAGAAATCATACTTATATATGAATCTTTTGACATAAACAACAACTTTTCCAAAAAAAGGTTTGTCTGCCGCTGCTTGTTGATCAAAGATTTTGCATTTATTCAGTTTAAAGAAACGTTTCCAGTAAAGTACTACTACTGAAAGAATAGCTCCAAACTGGATTATTACAGTAAATGCTTTTACAAACTCAGTGCTCTGAACGCCCAACATACTTTGAGCAATAATCATATGTCCGGTAGAAGATACCGGAAGAAATTCTGTTAGACCTTCAACAATAGCAATAATGATGGTTTGTAAATATGATAAATCTCCCATTCTTATTCTTCAGATTTTGGTTTACGAACTACTCCATAGATCATAAATATAAATCCTAAGAAGCAAATTACCGGAGCAAGTTTAATTCTACGTGCGCTGAAAATATCTGGTTGGAAAGTTGTTTCTGTAGTAGAAGGACCAGCCATTAATATAAAGCCCAGAATAACAACGATCATTCCTATTGCCAATAAGATAAAATTTGTCTTACCAAAGGCTAATTTCTTTTTATCCATATTCTTTGTTTATTATGTTTCTTGTTGTTAGATATAGTAAAGAGTACTTGCTTTCATTCTCAGATATCTGTTAATAGAAAGATAAGCACATAAGAATGTTATTATAATGCCGAAAAGGAATACTGATGCAGAAACAATAAGCATTACCTCAGGAGTAACAATAGAGATAAGCTCCGGCTCATAGTTTACTAGCATATTTGCTCCTCCCAGCAATATAGCATCTGCAGCAAAAGCTGATATTACTCCAATCCATATATTACGGATGAGGAACGGTTTCCGTATAAATCCCCAATTGGCACCAACAAGTTTCATAGTGTGAATCAGGAATCTCTTGGAATATATTGTCAGCCGTATTGTATTGTTGATCAATGCAAAAGAAATAAGAGTGAGCAAGCCGGCAAGGCAAAGTAACACAATACTTATGTTGCGGATATTATTGTTCACAGAATCAATCAAGTCTTTCTGGTACAGAATCTCCTGAATATTTGTATTCTTTTTGATCTTTCTTTCAATCTTGGCAATACTGTCGGAGTTTGCATAAGCAGAATTCAGTTTCACTTCAATTGAAGCGGTAAATGGGTTATATCCTAAAAAGTCTTCAGGGTCGGTTCCCATAGCTATGCTTTGCTCGCGGAGCGCCTGTTGTTTTGATATGTAGCTGGATTGTTTTACGAAAGGTTCTTTATTTAGTTCCTTTTGCATGGTAAGAATCTCCGATTCGGGCATATCATCACTGATAAGAATCGAAAAGTTTATATTCTCACGCACGTATACAGACAGGTTGTTTGCCGAGAGCACAAAAAACACAACTAATCCCAGCAAAAGCAAAACCAGCATAGTGCTGATACTTGAAGTTACACTTTGAATATCGAAGTATGGAACAGTATTTGTTTTATGTTTATTTCTCATAACCTTTTTTTCTGAATACATAAATAATAGAGCTGCTCTTTTCCTTATTACTTAAAGAACTGAACCATGCAAGCGTACCTGCAAACATTCCTTTTACAAGACTTGATTTACTCTCTTTATATTTCTCACTCAATATCGACACATAAAATGCATCAAATGGCATTGGTAAATGATTTACTAATGTAAAGTTGTGCTTCTCTCCAAACTTCTTTATTGAGTCTGGTGTAAAATGCCATAAATGGCGAGGAACATCATAAGCTGCCCAAAACTCTTTATATTTTTGCGCATCGTAAGAAGAACAATTAGGTACTGCTATAACCAGGCATCCGCCATCTTTCAATAATTCATGGAGTCTTTCCCATGTTTCATTCAAGTGTTCCAGATGTTCCATCACATGCCATAAGGTGATAACGTCGAATGAACCTGAAGAGAAATCATTCAGTCCGGAATCATCTTTAATGTCGAGGTTGAAATTCTTTTTTGCAAAAGAACGTGCCTGTGCGCTTTTCTCAATAGCTTCTACCTGCCAGCCTTTTTGCTGCATGGTATGAGAGAAATATCCGGTTCCGGTTCCAATATCCAAAATCTTTCCCGAAGTTTTTCCAGTAATATTATTGATTAGTTGGGCCTTTTTCTGAAGCATGCGTGAACGCACCAAATGATAAAGCTCGTTCATCATCCCTTTTTTAGTATCGCTGTGGGAAATGTAATCCGGTGTTTCGTAGTATTTACCAATTTCTTTTTCCACAGGAAATCCTTGTGTAAACTGGAAACCACAATTCTCACACTGAAGTAGGTCGAATTGCTCTCCGGAAGCATAAAAATCAGTACATGTCATCTTCTTAACAAGGTGTGTTCCACCGCAAAGAGGACAAGTGTTTATTGTGAGTTTGTTCATTTGTTTATTACCATCTTGAGTAGCCAAAATTTCGTATGGCCACACTTCACCCTAATTTGGTGCAAATAAACAAATAAAAAGTGAGGTATAAGCTATTCTTTAAGGATTTTTAATTAACATAATATCTCATTGTTATCTAACTGGAATTGCCTGTTTTTGAAAACGTTTGCACTTATGGCGAATTCTGTTTTTTACATTAACTCAGTGTAGTCTGAATATAATTTACTTGCTTTGTGCTTAATAAAAAGTTAATCGATTAATGCTATTGATAAAGCATTCTTATTTTCAGATAATCATGATGAAGAAATTCTTTCTATTTTGTTTGTTTACATTAGGTATAGTTAATGCTTCAGGGCAACCTGATAAACTTGTTGGGAAAAATATTTCGGTATTTTATCCTAGAAATTATAATGCGGCTGCTCATTCACCTTCGTTTGCCTTAATTAAGGAGCCTGTAGCAATTGGTGATATTCCGAAGAACTGGAGCCTTAAACCAACTTTCTATTCTAAGAACGGGAAATCTTATGCAACATTGCCTATCGCTAAAGGAACCAGTCTATATGGTACAGGAGAAAATACAGGTCCGTTACTGAGAAATGGCAAAAGTGTTACTTTATGGAATACGGATAATTATGAATTTCGTAAAGACGAAGGCAAACGACTTTATCAGTCTCATCCGTGGGTGCTGGGTGTAAATAGCGATGGAACTGCATTCGGAATTATTGCAGACAATACCTGGAAGCAGCAGATAGAGTTGACTGACAGCATCCGCTTTATCTCCGAAGGACCGGCTTTCAGAATTATTATCATTAAAAGAGAATCGCCTCAGGAAGTAATTAAATCATTAGCCGGTTTGGTTGGCAAAATGGCTTTACCTCCACTGTGGTCACTTGGCTATCAGCAGTGTCGTTTCTCTTATGTACCCGATACTCGTATTAAAAGCGTGGCCGATACATTCCGGATTAAAAAGCTTCCTTGCGATGTTATCTGGATGGATATTGATTATATGGATAATTTCAAGGTTTTCACTTTCGACAAAAAGAAAATTCCTAATCCTAAAGAAGTAAACGATTATTTGCATAGCAAGAATTTTAAATCCATTTGGATGATTGATCCGGGAATAAAGGCCGAGAAGGGATATTCTGTTTACGAATCAGGAAGCGAGGGTAATCACTGGGTTTTGAATAAAGAAGGAAAAGAGTTTAATGGCAATGTGTGGCCTGGTAAATGTGCTTTCCCGGATTTTACAAGACCAGAGACCAGAGCTTGGTGGGGCGATCTTTATAAAAACTTTATGGCTACAGGTATTGATGGTGTTTGGAATGACATGAATGAGCCTTCTGTTTTTGATGGTCCTGATGGAACAATGCCTGAAGATAATTATCATAGAGGCGGAGGTGATTTGGTTGCCGGTTCTCATCTTCGTTATCATAATGTATATGGTACACTGATGATTAAAGCATCAAGAGAAGGTATTATGAAAGTTAATCCCGATAAGCGACCATTTATATTATCACGTTCAGGCTTTTTAGGTAGTCATCGTTATGGTGCGACCTGGACTGGCGATAATTCTTCAACCGAAGAATATATGAAACTATCTGTTCCAATGTCTCTTAATCTGGGCTTATCTGGACAGCCGTTCAGCGGACCTGATATGGGAGGCTTTACCAAGAATGCTACTCCCGAACTTTTTGGACAATGGATTGCAACTGACGCATTTTTCCCCTTTATGAGAGGCCATGCAAGCAATGATGCCAACAATAAAGAGCCATGGGCTTTTGGACAGGAGATAGAAAATGTATCTCGTACGGCATTAAACAGAAGATATCGTTTATTGCCTTATCTCTATACTTTGTTCTATGAATCATCTAAAGCGGGTATGCCGGTTATGCAACCTGTCTTTTTTGCCGATGTAAAGGATACAACGCTGAGAAAAGAAGATCAGGCATTTTTGGTGGGAAGTGATTTGCTGATTGTTCCGAAATGGGCTGTTAATCCCTCTTTGCCAAAAGGAATATGGAGAACTGTTTCCATTGCCGGAGAAAATAGTAAAACGGATAAGTATCAGGCAGACGTTAAGGTTAGAGGAGGAGCCATTATTCCAATGAGTAAGATTATTCAAAATACAAATGAATATACTCTTGATTCATTAACGTTGGTGGTTTCATTAGATAAGCAAGGCCTGGCAAAAGGTCGACTTTATGAAGATGCCGGAGAAGGGTATCAATATGAAAAGGGAGAATATTTGCTTTCTTATTTCACCGCTAAGCAAAAAGGCTCTTTGGTAAATCTTATTATAAAACGTGAATCGGGAAACTGGGAACTGAAATCCCGTAAATATAAAGTTTTAGTTAGAACAGATAAAGGAACTTTTACTTCACCGTGGACAAATAGTACAAATATTACTGTATCTTTATCTGGTAAGAAAATTGAAAGTGAAAATTAATAAAAACTATAAATATCATGAGAAAAGTATTCTTATTTCTGTTTTTAACCTGTCTGGCTGTGGTTTCTAAAGCAGAATCCATTAAGTCGCCCGATGGCAATCTGGAACTTAATTTTGAAGTTAAAGGAGGAATTCCTGTTTATCAGCTAACCTATAAAAACAAACCGGTAGTTAAGGAAAGCAAGCTGGGACTCGATTTAAAAGAAGGAGAAGATCTGCTGGATGGCTTTACTAAAACAAAGATTGAAACAAGCTCTTTCGATGAAAACTGGAATCCGGTTTGGGGAGAGATGAAGACTATTCGCAATCATTATAATGAACTTGCGGCAACATTAACTCAACAAGCAGCAGATCGTTATATTATTATTCGCTTCCGTTTGTACAACGACGGACTAGGCTTCCGTTATGAGTTCCCGCAACAAAAGAATTTCAACTATTTTGTTATTAAGGAAGAGAAGACACAGTTTGCAATGGCGGGCGATCACAAAGCATTCTGGCTTCCGGGAGATTATGATACTCAGGAATACAGCACCGTAACTTCCAATCTTTCTGAGATCCGTGGAAAGATGAAAGCGGCTATTACTCCAAACTCTTCGCAAACTCCGTTCTCACCAACAGGAGTTCAGACTCCATTGATGATGAAGAGTAAAGACGGACTTTATATCAACATTCACGAAGCTGCATTGGTAGATTACTCTTGCATGCACCTTAATCTGGATGATAAAACCATGACTTTCGAGTCCTGGCTTACTCCCGATGCAATAGGCGATAAAGGATATTTGCAAACTCCTTGTCAATCTCCCTGGCGTACTGTTGTTGTTAGCGATGATGCGCGAGATATTCTGGCTTCAAAAACAATTTTAAACCTTAATGATCCTTGTAAATATACAGATACTTCATGGATTAAGCCGGTTAAGTACGTTGGTGTGTGGTGGGAAATGATTACAGGAAAAAGTACTTGGTCGTACACTGACCTTCCTGCTGTGAAACTTGGTGTAACTGACTATTCAAAAACCGTTCCTAACGGCAAACATGCTGCGAATACTGCACACGTGAAAGAGTATATAGATTTTGCTGCAAAACATGGCTTTGATGCAGTATTGGTAGAGGGCTGGAACGAAGGCTGGGAAGACTGGTTTGGCAAGACCAAAGATTATGTATTCGACTTTGTTACTCCTTATCCCGATTTTGACGTAAAAGAACTCCATCGTTATGCTGCCAGTAAAGGTGTAAAAATGATGATGCATCACGAAACATCTGCTTCTGTCCGTAACTACGAACGACACATGGATAAAGCTTATCAGTTTATGGTTGATAATGGTTATAATGCAGTGAAGAGTGGTTATGTGGGAAATATAATTCCTCGTGGAGAATACCATTATGGTCAATGGATGGTAAACCACTATCTGTATGCTGTAACTAAGGCTGCGGAATATAAAATTATGGTAAATGCGCACGAAGCAGTTCGCCCTACCGGACTTTGCCGTACTTATCCTAACCTGATTGGTAACGAATCTGCCCGCGGAACAGAGTACGAAGCATTTGGTGGAAGCAATCCCGATCATACTACAATTCTTCCGTTTACCCGTTTGATGGGTGGCCCGATGGATTATACTCCAGGAATATTAGATACAAGAATCAGTTTCCTTCCGGGAGAACACTCTTTTGTTCGCAGCACACTTGTTCGTCAGATGGCATTATATGTAACCATGTATAGTCCGCTACAAATGGCTGCCGACCTTCCCGAAAGTTATAATAAGTATATGGATGCATTCCAGTTTATTAAAGATGTAGCTGTTGACTGGGATGACAGCAAGTATCTGGAAGCGGAACCGGGCGATTATATTACTGTAGCTCGTAAAGCAAAAGGTACGAACAACTGGTTTGTAGGAAATACAAGCGATGAGAATGGGCATGTCTCTAACTTGTCATTTAGTTTCCTTGATCCGGGTAAGAAGTATATTGCAACGATATATTGTGATGCTGCAAATGCACATTACGAAAAGAACCCTTCAGCATATACCATAAAGAAAGTGGTAGTGACTAGCAAATCTAAAACAACATTGAAGGCTGCTCCTGGCGGAGGTTTTGCTATAAGCATTATTGAAGCTAAAGATGCAAAAGAGCTGAAAGGACTGAAAAAGTTATAATTTAACGCTGTAAAAAGTGTTTCAGATAAGCGCGGGCAACTATACCATATTTCTGCATATTTACGGGGTGGTATAAAGTTGCCCGCGCCTTATTTTCAGTGGTTTATCTTAAAAAATAAAATAGTAAGACGGAAAATAACCTATTATCTTTCTACTTTTGAATGTTTTTCTGAGTTAAAAAGTGTTTTATTGTTGATTGTCAGCTAATTAATTTTGTTAAAACCATGCCCACAAGTATTTATTCTATCAAAACAAGGCTTTATATCTTTGACTAAAAACATTTGTTAACAACTATACCTTATTCCCTTTGTAAATTGTCCGCCAATAAAATAAATTCATTCACCAATAAATAAAATCCATTGGTGAATAATTGTAGAACCAGTGAGCTATGGATTTATTTATATATTTGTCAAATTTAGAATAGAATATTATGAAATACTTATATGCCGTTTTGTTTATCTCAGCAACATTAATTTCTTGTAAGAAGAGCTGCAAAGAAGTTCCTCAAAAAGAGAATAATATATCAATTGCAAAAGATTGGGTGAAAGTTGATTCTGCCTATGCTGAATTTCGATCAAGAAATCTTGAACCAGGTAATGGTGTAACAAGAGATCTGGTTCCCAATGAAGAAACTGCAATTAAAATAGCTGAGGTAATATTATTCTCTATTTATGGCCAGAGTATATATACCGACCGGCCATACTCAATAGAACTAAGAAACGGTTTATGGATTATTGAGGGCACGCTTCCTAAAGGTTGCCAAGGAGGAGTTCCTTATATTGAGATTCAGAAAAAGAATGGAAAGATATTAAAGGTTATGCATGGTAAGTAACTTCTAAAAGTTACTACATGCATAAATCAATATCCTTTTATAGTAATAGCGACTTTAATCCGCCTACATCTTCAACAATAAAATCGGCACCGGCATGTTCAAGCTCGGCTCTGCTTCCATACCCATAAAGAACACCTACAGAAGATATTCCGTTATTCTTTGCACCTTCAATATCGTGTTTGCGATCGCCAATCATTATTACACGAGATAAATCAGTAATCTTATTCGTGCTAAGCACATATTTAATCACATCAGTTTTTGTAGAGCGACTTCCGTCCAATGTACTTCCGCCAATGAAGGTGAAATAATGAGTTAGTTTGAAGTGATCGAGAATCCTTTTTGCAAAAGGCTCAGGTTTTGAAGTGGCAAGCATCAATATTCTTCCCTGATCAACTTGCGACTGGAGAAAATCCTTTATTCCTTCGTATTCATTATTCTCAAAAATGCCTTTGGTGGCAAAATATTCACGGTATTTTCCTAAAGCAACTTGCGCCTGTTCGTCTGTAAGGTGATAGAATTCTTTGAATGAATCTATGAGAGGAGGACCAATAAACGGGCAAAGCTCTTCAAGGTTGTGTACTTTAATTCCGAAGAAAGCTAATGCATGTTGTACGGAACGTGTAATGCCAATCATGGGGTCGGTTAATGTTCCGTCTAAATCAAGAAGTATGTACCGGATATTTTTCATGATGCAAATAGAAAATATATTATTTGCAGGGCAAATGTACGCATTTTCTTTGCTTGTTCTTGCATTTGTCCAATTTTAAATGTTTGTTTTTGTACTAAAAACAGGTTCATTTACTTGTAAATCAGTTTAGTAATACAATGGCAATTTGTCCAATGCTTGTCCGGCAAAATCTGATTTATAATGCTTTACTTTGCAACAGGATAATAAATAGCATAATTAAAACATGTATTCAATAATAGACTTTCGCTTAACTATTCTATCTGTTTCTTTAAAATCTCTAATGGCATTCCTTGGAAATGAATTTAGTCGTTTTCATTCAATTTCTTTAATGGAATGCCACTAGATCTGGTGTCGGGTTAAGAATTTTTGTCTTAACCCGACTGCCAGATACAGCTTGTTTTTCTTCTCTCTTTAGCGGTTATGATGTTTTTTTCTCTCTTTTTAATCAAAAACTCTTGCATATTTCACTAAAACATTATACTTTTGTACCCGCAACCAATAAATGGAAGCACGGGCTTTTAGCTCAGTTGGTTAGAGCAACAGACTCATAATCTGGAGGTCCTTGGTTCAAGCCCAAGATGGCCCACCTCTTAGAATCAAGCCGTTACAAATTATTTGTAACGGCTTTTTTTAATATCTTTATGGATAATTATAGGCTAACCTGCAAAAGTATTGGCATTAGTTTAGTTTAAATTCTTCGAGGAAAAACTGAAGCTTTCGTATTTACTATTCCTCGAATAAAAACTCTAAAGGCTTAAAAAAATCAATATTGCATTTGCTCTTATATTTGTTCCATTTACTAAGTTATATGTATTATTTAGTTGATGTATAAAACGTAGTCTAAAAAACAGAGTTAAACATATGTTATGAAATTAATTTTTTATATTATATTTGTTGTCGAGTTTTCTTTTAAACAAAAAAAATAAGAATAATGACTAAAAACAGATTAGTTGCACCATTTTTAAAATGGGTAGGCGGAAAAAGACAGATAATCCCAATAATTAAGGATTACTTGCCTAAAAATTTGTCTAGTCTTACTTATTGTGAGCCCTTTATCGGTGGAGGAGCACTGCTGTTTTATCTACAACCCAAAAAAGCTATTATTAATGATTATAATAGCGAGCTTATAAATGTATATTGTGTAATAAAAAACAACGTTGATGAACTTATTATAGACTTACATAAACACCTTAACGAATCTGACTATTTTTATAACTTACGTTCAGTTGATAGAAATCCATTATTTTACAACTTAACGGCTGTTGAGAAGGCCTCACGCATAATTTATTTAAATAAAACATGTTATAATGGATTATATAGAGTAAATAGCGCAGGTGAGTTTAATTCGCCTTTTGGACGTTATAAAAATCCTAATATAGTTAATGAACCTGTTATTCGGGCTGTCAATAGATATCTTAACTCTTCTGAAATTGACATTATGAATACAGATTATTCAAAAGTATTAGATAAGCTACCAGTAAACTCTTTTGTGTATCTTGATCCACCATATCATCCAGTTTCCCAAACATCTAATTTTACAGGGTATATTCAAGGTGGATGGGATGAGAAAGATCAAATTCGATTAAAAATTGCATGTGATAAATTGACTTCTAGGGGGATTAAATTTTTGTTATCAAATTCATCTAGTGAATTTATAAAAGATTTATATAAAGATTATAATATTCATATTGTTAAAGCTACTCGTAATATTAACTCTGATGGAGAAAAGCGAGGTGCTGTTGATGAACTTCTAATTAGTAATTATGTCTGAATCTAAAAACAATATTTCATGGGATAAATTGTTTGATAAATATGATATTGTTAAGCAAATACGAAATGATGGGAAGTTTATTATTAGCTCTAGATTAATTAACGAATATAGAGAAGCTAGATTAATGACTAAATTTGATCATCGTTTTCAGTTACCTCAAATATTCCTTAAAAACAAATTATCTGTTTTGCCTATATCTAGAGGAGAGTATGTAATAGCACCTATAAATACCTTTTCCAAATTAGATAACAACGAAAATGTGCCTATAGTCGATATTTCTGTGCCTCCATATATTGAAAGCCTTGAGTATGACAACATCACAAGTGAGGCTATGGCAATTAATTGTGCATATGTTTCTGGGATTATTCAAGATTTTACGGAAGATGAACTGTTAGTTCCAACAGTAAATGGACGAATGAGCTCTCTTGCTTTTAATTTTACAGTATCCTTAACTAATAATGTTAAGGAACGATTAAGTGTAGAAGTCAATAATTCTCAAATTGAAATTGATGGGGGGTATGAAGGGGTTAACTCACTTAATCTAATTGAAGCTAAAAATAATATTTCATCAGATTTTCTTATTAGACAACTTTATTATCCATATCGTTTATGGAAAAGGTTGCTAAATAAAAAGGTGCGTTCGCTATTCTTGACATATACAAATGGAATATTCTATTTGAGAGAATATGATTTTATAGAACCTGATTTTTATAATTCTTTGCAATTAGTCAAGGAGAAAAAATATAGAATTAAAGACTCTATTGACGAAATCTCGATAAATGTTCAGACTATTACTGAATTGATGAAAAGTACATCTAGTATTGATGAACCCACTAATATACCATTTCCACAAGCAGATTCTTTTGAACGAGTAATTAATTTATGTGAGATAATTAATAGTGAAAAAGACAAGTATATATTGAGAGAAGATTTGAGTTCTAACTATGAATTTACAGAAAAAGATACTTTTGATTCTAGGCAGGTGGATTATTATACAAATGCTGCAATTTATTTAGGGCTGCTTGAAAAGGATAAAGATTTTTATGGAAATATTCTATATACATTAACTACAGAAGGTTTTTCCTTATTTGGTTTGCATATATCGAAAAGACAGCTTAAATTTGCTGAATTGATACTGAAGCACGAGGTCTTTAAGAAAGCTTTAGTGCTTTATTTCCATAAAGCAGATGTTCCAACCAAACGAGAAATCGTCCCTATAATGAAAGCATCAAATCTTTATGGTATTGGAAGTGATTCTACTTTTGAAAGGAGATCATCTACTGTTATTTCATGGATAAATTGGATTATTGGATTAATAGAAGAATAAAATGGGAATATGTAAATGTTGTAAAAAAGAGTTATCAGAATCTCAAAGAAAAACTGTAAACGGAGTTAAATACAAGTCCTGTCCTAATTGCTCTCAGATAAATGGAGAATACCACATATTCTATAGTGACCCAGATTCTTTTGGTACAACCCATCTTAGAGCAACTAAAAACAATCCTGATGGCATACAAAGTCATTGTACTTCATGTAGAGGAGGCTTTCCACCTGTAACAGGAAAACGATGTGATGAAATGTAGTATTAGCGGACAAGAAATATATTTTTTTGTCCGTTTTACTTTTTAAAGGTGACATTGCTTTGTGTTCTTTAATTAATTTGCATATATCACAAAATTTAGAGAATATTGCATCTGTTTGCGCACACGATAATTATATAGGCAATACTTTGCATTCCATATAACCATTGAAATACTAAATTAAAACATGTTGTACGTTCGAATTTTACCTAAAAAAGTATTTGCCATAATTGGCATTATGCTTTTAGCTGCTAACCTGTCTGCTCAGGGAAAAGAGCAGAAAAAGGAGTATTCTCCCATTAGTTTAAAGCCATTTTCGGACAGTTCACGACATTGGTATGGAATACATGACGATCATAATATTATTAATCCGAAGCTTAACCAGCCAAAATACAAAGAATCTGAAATCACAAAAATTGCAGATAACATTTTGCTTTATCAGAGGAATAACGGTGGATGGCCCAAGAACTATGATGTACAGGCAATACTTACTCCACAACAAACTGATAGTTTGATAAAGACAAAGGATATGGTTCATACTACCTTTGATAATTCTACAACATATACTCATGTTGATTATCTGGCTCAGGTTTATACGCTTACGCATATTCAGAAATATAGAACAGCTTGTGAGAAAGGGATTAAATTCATTCTTTCTGCTCAATATCCGAATGGTGGATGGCCTCAATACTATCCTTTGGAAAAAGGATATAGCCGACGTATTACTTTTAATGACGGTGCATACATCGGAGTGATGGAAGTCTTAAAAAAGATAGTAACCAATGATACCAATTACTCATTTTTAAATAAAAGCCTGAGAGAAAAAGTTGCTGTGGCTTATAAGAAAGGAATTGACTGTATTCTGAAATCGCAGATTGTTGACAAAGGCCGACTTACTGCATGGTGCCAGCAGCATGATGAGGTATCTCTGAAGCCTGCCTGGGCCAGAGCATTTGAACCGCCTTGCATTTGTAACGGCGAGAGTGTTGGAATTGTATTGTTCTTGATGGGAATAGATCATCCCAACCAGAAAATAATCACTTCTGTGCAAGCTGCTGTGAAATGGTTTCAGGATTCTAAAATTCTAAATACCCGGATAGAAACCGTACAAGTAGCACCCGAAAAATCTATCTATAAAACAATTACTACCGACAAAGTTGTTGTTATCGATTCTCTTTCATCTCCTATATGGACACGTTATTATGAACTGGAAACAGAACGTCCTATGTTCAGCGACAGAAACAGTAAAATTCTTTATTCATTATCGGAAGTCAGTCGTGAAAGAAGAAGCGGATATGGATGGTATACCTATGCCCCGCAGGATGTACTGAATAAATATCCGAAGTGGGAGAAAAAGTGGTTGTCTGGTGAAAATAAATAGTATCATATTTTTAATACGCAAAACATCCGAAGTTCAGTACAAGCTATATCTGCTAGTTTGAACTGAACTTTGAATGTTTTGCGTATCTGATTGTTTATTTGAATAGAATCTAAATTTATTCAGAAAAAAAATATCTGAATGCTTTCTTTTTAATAATTGATGATAAAGTTATCTTTTGGATTTCTTACTTTCTTCATGTTTACCAACCAGTCGTTCTCCGCATCACGATAACCGATAGGCAATAATAAAACACTTTTCAATCCTTTTGATTTAAGCCCGAGTAATTCATCCAACTCTTTACCAATAAAACCTTCCATTGGCGTGCTATCTACTTTAAGTTCTGCAGCCTGAGCTATGGCTAGCCCTAAGCCAATATAAGCCTGTCTTGCTGTGTGAATAAAATTTTCTTCAGCTGTTTGTGTTAAATAAAGAGCTCTCAGTTTATCTGTATATGACTTAAAACGTCCTCTTGGCAAGCCTCTTTCGTCTGTTGTGTAATTGTATATTTTATCTATCCGTTCTTCTGTGTAGCGATCCCATGCTGCAAATACTAACAAATGAGAGCAATCGGCCACAATTTGCTGTTCCATTGCAATTGGCACTATCTTATTTTTTAGTTCCTGATCAGTAATTACAATTACTCTGAATTGCTGCATCCCAGATGATGTTGGTGCCAACCTTGCTGCTTCTAAAATTTTATCTACATCTTCCTGAGCTACTTTTTTTGTAGGGTCGTATTTTTTAGTGGCATAACGCCATTTCAAATCTTCTAATAATGCCATATCTTTAATTTTATATATTTAGATGAATCAATTCCTTTTATGTTTTTACCAAATTATAGATTTATTATATGATTATCCGATATCTATAATGAGTTTTAATTTTGCAAATGTAGTTGCAAATTAAATAGTGCGCAATATAATAGTAATATATTTATGCTAAAATATTATTTTTTAATTATTAAAAATATTAGTTCAGAAGACTAAGCCTTTTTAAATTCTAAAAAACTTATGAGAACTGTTGTTAATAGAAAAGTGCTTTTTTCTTTTTATATTTGTTCCCTATAAACATAAAAAGAGGAAATCATACGCCCAAAATTGCCCTGCTTTTTATTTATTTAAGTCGGAGCTTGCACTTCACATATTATTAAAATTTATAGATGAAATATACAAAAGCAACAATTGAATTTATCAAGGAGCATTTTTTTGATGATCCTTCCAAGCTAGCTCTTCAGGCAAAGAAATACCCAGAGGTGGACATGCCTGTTGCTGTTACTCAGATTGTTGGTCGGAAAATAGCAATGGAGAAAGTCCCTTCCTGGGGTAATACTGATGGCATACTTTATCCAAAGCATCTTTCAATGGAGCAATGCTCGTCGGAGGTTACGGCTCGTTATAAATCATCTCTAGTAAAAGGAAATACTTTAATAGATATCACTGGAGGGCTTGGCATTGATTGTGCTTTTCTTTCTGCAAACTTTCAAAAGGCAATTTATGTAGAACGCCAGGAGGAATTATGCGAAATTGCATCCTCTAACTTTCCTTTATTAGGTTTATCTCATATTGATGTAGTAAATGGTGACGGAGTAGAATACCTTTTCCGAACAGAAAAAGTTGACTGGATTTTTATTGATCCAGCAAGAAGAAATGAGCATGGAGGAAAAGTGGTTGCAATAGCCGATTGTGAACCAAATGTTGCTGAAATCTCAGATTTACTGCTAAGTAAGGCTGAGAATGTTATGATTAAGCTATCTCCAATGCTCGATCTTTCTCTGGCTTTGCATCATTTGTCTTTTGTAAAGGAAGTTCATGTAGTGTCGGTTGCCAACGAATGCAAGGAGTTACTTGTTATTCTTTCAAACGATACAGCGAACTCAAAAGTCAGTATCCATTGTGTGAATCTGCTCAAGAGCGGAGAAGCTCAGATTTTTTCTTTCGATAAGGAGGAGGAAATGCAAGGGTGCGTATATACCTCAAAAGTGGGTCGTTATCTTTATGAACCTAATGCTTCCATACTTAAGGGTGGCGCTTATAAATGTATCTCAAACAGATATAATCTGAAGAAGTTACATCAGAATAGTCATTTATATACTTCGGATGAATTGGTTGTTGATTTCCCCGGACGTAAATTTGAATGTGATGCTGTTTTTAGTCTCAATAAAAAAGAACTGAAAATGAATTTGGGAGAGATAAAGCAGGCAAATATCACTATTCGGAATTTTCCTTCTTCTGTTTCAGAACTTCGTAAAAGGTTAAAACTGTTGGATGGTGGTGATACCTATCTGTTTGCAACCACTTTGGTTGATGAACAGAAAGTGCTTGTGAAATGTCATAAGTGCTAGCGCTTTAAAATCGTTTTACAGTATAAAATGGTGCCATTAAATTACATTAATGTAGTGGTTTTAATGTTTTTTATTGAAAAAGAGTATCTTTGCATCCCTAACATTTATACAACCTATGGCTATAATTATAAAACAAGTATCTACTAAAAAAGAGCTTAAAAAGTTTATTCAATTCAACAAAGAGTTATATAAAGGCAATGCCTATTCTGTTCCCGATCTATATGATGATATGCTTAATACATTCAATAAGCATAAAAATCCGGCATTTGAATTTTGTGACGCAGAGTATTTTTTGGCATACAAAGATGATAAACTGGTAGGAAGAGTTGCTGCCATAATTAATCACAAGGCAAACAAAACCTGGAACAAAAAGGATGTACGCTTTGGCTGGATAGATTTTATTGATGATCCCGAAGTTTCAGAAGCTTTGCTTAAAGCTGTAGAAAAGTATGGTAAAGAGCATGGAATGGAAAACATTCTGGGCCCATTAGGATTCACTGACTTTGATGCCGAAGGAATGCTGATTGAAGGTTTTGACCAGTTGAGCACCATGGCCACAATTTATAATTATCCTTATTACCCTGAACACATGCAAAAACTCGGCTACGAGAAAGATGCAGACTGGGTAGAGTTTCAAATTTATATTCCAGAGTCTGGCGTTCCAGAAAAGCACCAACGTATTTCTGATATTATACAAAAGAAATATAATCTTAGAGTTCTGAAATATACTTCCAGAAAGAAACTAGCAAAAGATTACGGACAGGAAATTTTCGATTTAATGAATGAAGCCTATAGTCCGCTATACGGATATTCGGCTCTTTCTCAGAAGCAGATTGAACATTATGTCAAGATGTATCTTCCGGTAGTCGACTTAAAAATGGTTCCTCTTATTGTTGACCAGGAAGACAAACTAGTAGCAGTTGGTATAACAATGCCATCCTTGTCTGTTGCGTTACAAAAAGCTCACGGAAGATTGCTACCTTTTGGTTGGTACCATTTACTTAAAGCTTTATTTTTTGGAAAAAGAAAAGTGATTGATCTTCTTTTGATTGCTGTTAAACCAGAGTATCAGAACAAAGGTGTAAATGCATTATTATTTTCTGATTTAATTCCAGTTTACCAAAAAGAAGGTTGTATATTTGCGGAAAGCAATCCCGAATTAGAGATGAATGGCAAAGTTCAGGCTCAGTGGGAATACTTTAAAACAATTCAACATAAACGTCGTCGTGCATTTATAAAGAAAATAGATTTATAGTATATAAGTTTTGGCAAATTTATAATTATGGAAGAAAATATTGAAGAAAAGATCCTGGTTACAGAATATACCGAGGAAAATATTAGGACCCTAGATTGGAAAGAACATATTCGCCGTCGCCCTGGTATGTATATCGGAAAATTAGGTGATGGCTCTCATTCAGATGATGGTATCTATGTACTTCTGAAAGAGGCGTTGGATAATTCTATCGATGAGTACATGATGGGTTATGGCAAGACTATTGAAGTTACGGTTGTAGATGGAAAAGTTACAGTCCGTGACCATGGTCGTGGTATTCCGTTAGGAAAAGTGATAGATGTTTCTTCAAAAATGAATACGGGTGGTAAATACGACTCTAAAGCCTTCAAGAAATCTGTCGGTTTGAATGGAGTTGGTATTAAGGCTGTAAATGCACTATCTTCTTTCTTCCGTATTTCCAGTTTCAGAGAAGGCGAGGAAAAAACTGCTGAATTTGAAAGGGGTAATATTATTAATGATTATCCAATTTCAGAAACAGAGCATGATAATGGTACATTAACTGAATTTATCCCTGATGATACAATATTCAAAGATTATCATTATCTGAATGAACATATCGAGCCCTTATTGAAGAATTATGTATTCCTCAATACTGGTTTGAGTATTATCTTTAATGGAAAGAAATTCCATTCCAAAAATGGATTGGTCGATCTGTTAAATGAAAACATGACTACTGACCCGCTTTATCCAATTATTCACCTATCCGGAGATGATATTGAGATGGTTCTTACCCATAGCGATCAGTATGGCGAAGAATACTATTCGTTTGTTAATGGACAACATACAACTCAAGGTGGTACCCATTTGGCTGCTTTCCGTGAGGCTGTAGCAAGAACAATTAAAGAATATTATTCTAAGAACTTTGATTATGCTGATATTCGATCCGGTATGGTGGGAGCTATCAGTATTAAAGTGGAGGAACCGGTGTTTGAATCTCAGACAAAAACAAAGCTTGGTTCTAAGGATGTTGGCCCTGATGGCCCTTCTGTTGGTAAGTTTATTGGTGACTTTGTAAAACGTGAACTTGATAACTTTTTGCATATCAACCATGAGACTTCTGAGATTCTGCTTCAAAAAATACAAGATTCAGAGAAAGAACGTAAGGCAATTGCCGGTGTAACCAAACTAGCTCGAGAACGTGCTAAGAAAGCGAACCTGCACAACCGCAAACTGCGCGATTGTCGTGTTCACTTAAACGATTTGAAAGGTAAGGATCAGGAAGAATCAAGCCTTTTCATTACCGAGGGTGATTCTGCTAGTGGATCTATTACGAAAAGCCGTGATGTAAATACTCAGGCTGTATTTAGTTTACGTGGTAAGCCATTGAATTCTTTTGGATTAACCAAAAAGGTGGTTTATGAGAATGAAGAGTTCAATCTGCTACAGGCTGCATTAAATATTGAAGACGGTATTGAAGGATTGCGCTATAATAAAGTAATTGTTGCAACAGATGCCGATGTGGATGGTATGCACATTCGTCTGTTATTGATTACTTTCTTCCTGCAGTTTTTCCCTGATCTGATAAAGAAGGGGCATGTGTATATTCTGCAAACGCCTCTTTTCCGTGTACGAAATAAAAAAGAAACTATTTATTGTTATTCGGAAGAAGAACGTATTAGTGCTATTAATAAACTTTCTCCTAATCCCGAAATAACCCGATTCAAAGGGTTAGGTGAAATTTCTCCTGATGAGTTCAGACATTTCATTGGTAAAGATATTCGTTTAGAACAAGTTACTCTCCGAAGAAACGATTTGGTGAAAGGACTTTTAGAGTTCTATATGGGCAAAAATACCATGGAGCGCCAGAATTTTATTATTGACAACCTGGTTATTGAAGAAGATGTAGCTTAAAATTATGAAACGAGCCATATTTCCGGGAACATTCGACCCTTTTACAGTTGGTCATTTTTCAGTAGTAAAGCGTGCCTTGACCTTTATGGATGAAATAGTAATAGGTATTGGTATTAATGAAAACAAGAAAACTTATTTCCCGATAGAAAAACGTGTAGAGATGATCAGTAATCTCTATAAAGATGAACCGCGAATTAAGGTGGTGCCTTATAACTCCCTGACTATAGATTTTGCAAATTCTGTCGATGCAAAGTTTATAGTTCGTGGAATTCGTACGGTGAAAGACTTTGAATATGAAGAGACCATTGCTGATATCAACAGACAATTGGCCGGAATTGAGACTATTTTACTCTTTACAGAACCGGAACTGACTTGCGTGAGCTCCACTATTGTTAGAGAGCTTTTGCATTATAATAAAGATATCAGCTGCTTTATTCCCAAAGGGTTGGAGATCTGATATAAAACAGTTTTTGAATGAAAAAAGTAATTATTTCCTTGATATGTTTGTTCGCGGTTAGTGCACAAGCTCAGAATTATGGAACCGTGGCTTCCCGCAAACTGCATATGGCGGAGTTTGCAATTAATAATCTTTATGTTGATAAGGTTAATGAAGATAAGCTGGTAGAAGATGCTATTGTTAAAATGCTTTCAACGCTGGATCCTCATTCAACGTATGCTAATCCTGAGGAGGTTAAAAAACTAAATGAACCCTTGCAAGGCAATTTCGAAGGTATCGGTGTACAATTTAATATGGCCGAAGATACTCTCTTGGTTATTCAACCTGTATCAGGAGGACCTTCTGAGAAGATTGGTATTTTAGCCGGTGACCGAATTATTGCTGTTAATGATACTGCTATTGCCGGTGTGAAAATGAGTACCGACGAAGTGATGCGCCGCCTGAAAGGTCCGAAAGGTTCACTGGTTAATTTAACTGTATTGAGAAGAGGCGTAAATGAACCACTTAAGTTTAAAGTGAAACGTGACCGTATTCCTCTTTATAGTCTGGATGCATCTTATATTATACAGGACAAAATAGGTTATATTCGTATCAATCGTTTTGCTTCTACAACAGCTGAGGAATTTGCTAAAGCTCTCAAGGAATTGAAATCGAAAGGCATGAAGGACTTAATTCTTGATTTGCAGGATAATGGCGGTGGTTATTTGAATGCTGCTATCGATTTGGCTAATGAGTTTCTAGAAGAGAAAGAATTAATTGTTTATACAGAGGGACAAAAAACACCACGTAGTGATTTTTTTGCCAAAGGAACTGGAAGTTTTCAAAAAGGCCGCTTAGTAGTATTGGTTAATGAATTTTCTGCATCTGCAAGTGAAATTTTGTCTGGTGCAATTCAGGACTGGGATAGAGGACTAATTGTTGGACGCCGGTCGTTTGGTAAGGGATTGGTGCAACGTCCTATTGATTTGCCTGATGGTTCAATGATACGTTTAACGGTTGCCCGTTATTACACTCCAGCCGGAAGATGTATTCAAAAGCCTTATGAAAGTATTGAAAAGTACAATATGGATTTAATTAACCGGTACAATAAAGGTGAAATGATGAATTCAGATAGCATTCATTTCCCTGATTCTTTGAAATGTAAAACAAAGAAATTTGAAAGAATTGTTTATGGTGGAGGTGGAATTATGCCCGACTATTTTGTACCTGTTGATACAACTCTTTATACAGATTATCATCGTAATCTTGTGGCAAAAGGGGTTGTTCTTAAAATGACACTGAAATATATTGAAAATCATCGTAAAGAATTGCTTGGCAAATACAAATCGTTCGCTGATTTCAATAATAATTTTGAGATAAGCAGTTCTATGATGGACAACTTGATAACGATGGGTACAGAAGCCAAAGTGGAACTGAATAAAGAACAACTTAAGGTTTCCGAGTCGTTGATAAAAGCTCAGCTAAAGGCTCTTATTGCTCGTGATCTTTGGGATATGAACGAATATTATCACGTAATGAACTCTACGAACGAGAGTGTAAAAAAGGCTGTTGAAATATTACAGACAGGTGATTATGAAAAGAAATTAACTAGATTAAATTAATATGGCTGCATCGAAGAATGATTATTATCACATTGGGTTAAATGACCAGCAGGTTATTGAAAGTCGTGAAAAAAATGGTGTTAACTTATTAACTCCTCCTAAGCGACCTTCTCTCTGGAAACTTTATCTTGAAAAGTTCGAAGATCCTATTGTTCGTGTACTGCTTGTTGCTGCAGTGTTTTCATTGCTGATTTCAATTATAGAAAACGAATATGCAGAAACAATAGGTATATTCTTTGCTATATTTCTGGCAACCGGCATCGGTTTTTATTTTGAGTATGATGCAGGTAAGAAGTTTGACTTGCTGAATGCGGTCAACGAAGAAACTGCGGTTAAAGTTCTTCGTAACGGCAAAGTATTTGAAATTCCTCGTAAAGACGTAGTAACTGGTGATATAATCATGCTTGAAACCGGTGAAGAGATTCCTGCAGATGGTGAATTGATTGAAGCCATATCCATGCAGGTTAATGAATCTAACCTTACTGGTGAGCCTATTGTTGAGAAAACAACTGATGAATCTCGCTTTGATGAAGAAGCAACCTATGCTTCCAATATGGTAATGCGTGGTACAACTGTTGTTGACGGTCATGGAATAATGAAAGTTCTTCGTGTTGGTGATGCAACAGAGATTGGTAAAGTTGCCAAACAATCTACCGAAAAGAGTGAGGAACCTACTCCGTTAAATATTCAATTGTCTAAGCTTGCACAATTTATCGGAACAATTGGTTTTTCTGTAGCACTTGCTACTTTCCTTGTTTTCTTTATCAAAGATGCTTTGTTCATTAGCTCTGTAGAGTATCAGGGTACTTTATATGATAACCTTATCGGACCAAAGATCATTTCTATTGCTGCAATTGTAGGATTGATGATTGCTGCAATTAAAATGTGGATGCCTCATAAGTTCTCTTATTCAATAAATAAGAAACCGTCATGGTTCTGGTCGCTCACGGGTATTGTGTCTGCTGTATTAATTACAGTTATTGCTTTTATGGCTTATGGGCTGAATTCAACAGAAACAGATAATTGGCAGGCTTATATAGCGCTTTTCCAAATTGTGCTTAAATACTTTATGATGGCTGTTACTTTAATCGTAGTAGCTGTTCCGGAAGGTTTGCCAATGAGTGTTTCACTTAGTCTGGCATTAAATATGCGCCGCATGCTTTCTACCAATAACCTTGTTCGTAAAATGCATGCTTGCGAAACAATGGGAGCTGTAACTGTTATTTGTACAGATAAAACAGGAACTCTTACTCAGAACTTGATGCAGGTGCACGAAACCAAATTCTATGGTTTGAAAGAAAGCGGGAAATTGGCAGATGATGAAATTAGTAATCTGATTAAGGAAGGTATTAGTGCAAACTCTACGGCATTTCTTGAAAATGGAGAAGCTGGTTCTAAACCAAAAGGTGTTGGTAACCCAACTGAGGTAGCGTTATTGTTATGGCTGAATTCACAAGATGTGAACTATCTTGAGTTAAGAGAAGATGCAAAGGTATATGATCAGTTAACTTTCTCAACCGAAAGAAAGTTCATGGCTACTTTAGTGCAATCTTCACTTCTTGATAAGAAAATATTATTTGTGAAAGGTGCCCCTGAAATTGTATTAGGAAAATGTAAGCAAGTTATTTTAGGAGATAAAACCGTTAGTGCTTCAGAATATCGTCCAACAGTGGAAGCTCAATTGCTGACATATCAAAATATGGCAATGCGTACTTTAGGCTTTGCCTATAAGATTGTTGATGCCGATTCTTCTAATGACTGTGTTGACCTGGCAGCTGGTAACGATCTTAATTTCCTTGGTGTAGTTGCAATATCCGATCCTATTCGTTTGGATGTTCCTGCAGCTGTGGAGAAATGTAAGTCGGCAGGAATTGATGTGAAGATTGTGACTGGTGATACTCCGGGAACTGCTAAAGAGATTGCTCGTCAGATTGGCTTGTGGACAGAAGCCGACACTGATTGGAATCATATTACAGGTGCTGGTTTTGCTGAACTAAGTGATGAAGAATTATTGGATCGTGTACTCGACTTGAAGATAATGTCTCGTGCCCGCCCTACGGATAAGCAACGCCTGGTACAGTTATTACAGCAAAAAGGTGCTGTTGTTGCGGTTACCGGTGATGGTACAAACGATGCTCCAGCCTTGAACCATGCTCAAGTGGGACTTTCTATGGGAACAGGAACTTCGGTTGCTAAAGAAGCTAGTGATATTACATTGCTTGACGATTCATTTAACAGTATAAGTACAGCAGTAATGTGGGGACGTTCACTGTATAAGAATATACAGCGATTCATTGTATTCCAGCTGACAATCAATTTTATAGCCTTGCTTATTGTATTGCTTGGTGCATTTGTTGGTACAGAGTTACCTTTGACGGTTACTCAGATGCTTTGGGTTAATCTTATAATGGATACCTTTGCGGCATTGGCTTTGGCTTCAATTCCGCCTAGCATTGATGTAATGAAAGAAAAACCACGTAAGAGCTCCGATTTTATAATCACTAAGAAGATGCGTTATAACATTATAGGCCTTGGAACAACTTTGTTAGTTCTTTTGCTTGGAATGATTGTATATAATACTGGTGATGACGGAGTAATGACTGTGGAGAACCTAACTATCTTCTTCACAACATTTGTAATGCTTCAATTCTGGAATCTGTTTAATGCAAGAGTCTTTGGAACGAATGATAGCTCATTTAAAGGTCTTTCAAAATCATACGGAACAATACTTGTATTATTGATTATTCTTATCGGACAGATTCTGATTGTTCAATTAGGTGGAGACGTTTTCCGTACAGAACCTCTTGATCTGCAAACATGGATTAAAATAATTGGTTTAACATCCATTGTTTTGTGGGCTGGCGAACTGTTCCGCTTTGTAAGACGTTTGAATAATAAGTAACAATGAATGATAATATAAAGAATCTGATTATAGACTTTGGTGGGGTATTGGTTGATTTAGATCGTTCACGATGCATAAATTCATTTAAAAAGATTGGTGCAGACTGTATCGAGGAAATGTTGAACCCTTATTATCAGCTTGGACTTCTTAAAGATCTTGAGAATGGTGATATAACAACAGATATATTTCATGAAGAGTTGAGAAAAGCTGCCGGTAAAGATATTACCGACAGCCAGATTGACGATGCCTGGAATAGTTTTCTGGTTAGCGTTCCTTCTTATAAGCTGGATTTGTTGCTAAGTCTTCGTGAACGTTACTCTGTTTACTTGTTGAGCAATACCAATCAGATTCATTGGGAAATGTCATGTGAACGTTTCTTCTCCTATAAAAACCTCACAGCAGAAGATTTTTTCGAGAAGATATTCCTCTCTTATCAGTTACATCAGCTAAAACCTTCCAAGGAAATATTTCAGACGGTTTTGCTTGAGACTGGTATAAGGGCGGAAGAAACATTTTTTATAGACGACTCTGCAGCTAATTGTAAGACGGCAGAATCGCTTGGTATTCATACATATACTCCCAAAGATCAGGAAGATTGGGGGCATATCTTTAAATAATCAGAATATGAAGATCATTTGCGATCCAAAAGATTATGCAATTGAACCATGTGTTGCAACGATAGGATTCTTTGATGGGGTACATAAAGGACATTGCTATCTCATAGAACAGGTAAAAGCCGTTGCTGCAAGTAAGGGACTTCGTACAGCGATAATAACCTTTCCTGTGCATCCTCGTAAAGTGATTGATGCAAACTATCAGTTAGACTTACTTTCTACATTTAAAGAAAAAGTAGAGCTGTTAAGTAATACAGGAGTCGACTATTGTTTCCTTTTAGAATTTACTCCTGAGATTTCTGCTTTAACAGCTCGTAACTTTATGACCGATATTTTGAAAAATCAATTTAAAGTTGAATCGCTGATAATTGGTTATGATCATCGTTTTGGTCATAAACGTAGTGAGGGCTTTAATGAATATTGCCAGTATGGTAAAGAGATTGGCATGAATGTATTGCATGCGAAAGAGCTTTCCATTGAGAATAAAAAAATAGGATCTTCAGTAATACGTGCCGCTCTCATATCCGGGAATCTAGATCAAGCCAACTTTTATCTAGGATATCATTACTACTTAGACGGCGTTGTAGAGAAAGGATTTCAGCTTGGCCGTACTATTGGCTTCCCTACCGCTAATATAGCCATTACATCAGGTAAAATTATCCCTGCCGACGGAGTTTATGCAGTACGCGTCTGTGTAGAAGGCAAAGAGTATATAGGAATGCTTAATATTGGTGTTCGCCCTACTGTACATAATGGCACCAACCGTACTCTTGAAGTAAACATTCTCCATTTTTCGGATGATATTTATGACAAAAACATTCACCTGACTTTTATTAAGCGTATGCGTCCGGAAATTAAGTTTAGCGGCATCGAAGCATTGAAGGCCCAGCTTCATCAGGATATGAAAGATGTTGAGAAGGTTTTTGAATCTTAAATGCCTATTGATTAAAATATTGAGGCTTAATTTTGTATAGATTTTATTGTTATATATCCTGCCTTGTAATATTCCTCTATTGAACTTTATAGCTCATTTTTTTGTTGACCTATATATAAGCAATATTCCTGATTCTTCAATTTTTTTATAAAAAATAATTCTTATCTCGGAATTCTGAAATTTATTATTACCTTTAGAATATTAAAACAGAATTTGAGAGCTTTTAATATTGTTTCTATAATAATTATTTAGGGGTATGGATACGATAACAAGAAGTGTATTTCTCATTGAGAATATAAGACATAAAGAAAAAGCCCAATGGCTAAAGCGTATTATAAGATCTCAGATTGGAGTCTTAAGAGTCTCTGTGAATCCGTCGAATATGCTGATGAAAGTGGAATATGATGCAAATGCCATAACACCATCAATGATGCAGATGCTTATTCGCTCGGTAGGCTGTGAACTGCTTATAGACGAAGAGCAGATTCATAACAGATTAAGGCAAAAAGGTAGATTGAAAAGAGATATAATATCATTAATCGCTTCTACTTTTCTTTTTGCACTTTCATTTCTTACCTGGAGCTTTTCCTGGGGATATATTGCGGTAGCAACTACAGGCATTATTTTTCTGACATTTCTGGTAATATTGATAAAAGAACAAAGGAGGAAAACTTAGTTTCCTCCTTTTGTTTTGAATGCTAATGCATACATTCTCATTTGTTTCACCATGGAAAGCAATCCGTTGCTTCTTGTTGGTGATAAGTGTTCCTTTAATCCTATCTTATCAATGAAATAGAGTTCACTGTCTAATATCTCGTCCGGTGTATGATCTGATACTACCTTTATAAGCAAAGCAATAATTCCTTTTACTATCAGCGCATCGCTCTCGGCTCTAAACATCAGTTTACCGTCTACCATATCAGCCTGGAGCCAAACGCGGCTTTGGCAGCCTTCAATAAGGTTTTGTTCTGTTTTATATTGTTCTTCGAGTGGTTCCTGCTCATTTCCCAGGTCTATCAATAGTTGATATTTGTCCATCCAGTCGTCGAAGTCACTAAATTCTTCAATGACTTGATCTTGTAATTCATTAATGGTCATATTTATCTGTTTTTTCTAAATTTATTTTTCATTATATACAACCTCAAGTACTGTTTGTCCCACAGCTTTGAGTGTTGATCGGTCAATATTACTCATGTTATCATCTGTTGTATGCCAGAAATAACCGAAACCTCCCTCAGGAGTACTTAAGTCGGTAGGAATAATATCGATGCTTGGTATCTTTGCAATCCTGTTTACAAACAAATGATCGTCTGTAACATATCCGCCATCCTGATTGATGAAATAACTTGCGTATCCCATTGAGTTGGCTTTGTCCCATACTTTCTTTACTGTAGATTTAGCAAACTCGCTTGAATAAGCTTCTTTATAGAATGTAGCGCCTTTGCCTCCCACCATGTCGAGAAGTATACCAAAACGAGCATTGTATCCTTCTACATGTGGATTGTTTGCCCAGTATTGTGTTCCCAGACACCAGCTTTCCTCTTTATGTTCTCCTTTATAAAATTCGGGTGTTCCGTAATCTTCGGCATCAAAGAAAATGATGTCTACTCCAATAGAAGGGGCTTTTTTACCTAACTGGCGTGCAATTTCAAGTAATACGCCAATACCGCTGGCGCCATCGTTGGCTCCAAGAATAGGAGTGTGGTGCTTTGATTCATCTTTATCCTGGTCGGCCCATGGGCGTGTATCCCAGTGAGCAAAAAGAAGAATACGCTTCTTTGTCTCAGGATTAAAGGATCCTATGATGTTTCGGCTTTTCAGGATTGTTCCGTCGTAAGCAGTCAGATCGGCATATTGATCTATGACTTTTGCACCCGTTGATGCAAGTTTCTTTGCAAGATATTCTCCACAAGTCACGTGTTGTTTGGTATTTGGTACTCGTGGACCAAAGTCAACCTGTGCCTGTACGTAATTATAGGCGCTGTCTGCATCAAAATCCGGTGCTTTTACAACAGCTGTTTCTTCATTTTGATTCATGGCAGATTTATTACTGTTACCGCATGACGCGCAGCCAAACAGCAGAGCTGCAGTGACAAGCATGAAATAATTTCTTTTCATTCTTCTTGTGTTACTTTATTTTTCGGATCCAAAAGTACAAATCTTTCGGGAGATTAATTTCATTTCCTCTGTAGATTTCACAAAATTCAACGGATTGGCTATAACTATTTGAAAATTAATTCAGCGCCGTTATTTCCAACTGTTAGTTCTGTTTCGGAACCACAGATTAATGGCACATTATTAACCACGTGACCAACAGGAAAATTAAAGCATACAGGGTAGCCGTATGGTTTCACCATGTCGGCAATCATTTCGTACACCTCTTTACCTATTGAAAGATCTTCCTCGTATTCAGTAAACTGCCCTACAATCAAACCCGAAAGTTTTTCCAGAACGCCTCCAAGTTTCAGGTTATTCATCATCCGGTCTATATGATAAGGCCTTTCTCCGATATCTTCTATAAAAAGAATTGTTCTTTCTGCCGGAAAATCGTAAGGAGTTCCTCTGAGCCCGTACAAAACTGAGAGATTGCCACCCCGGAGAGTTCCTTTTGCAGTTCCCTTAATATTTAGTTTATGTTTAGGAGACTGGTAGGTGGGTAATTCTCCGAACAGTAAATTCTTCAGATGTAAAGAGCAAACATCGTCTTTAGGTTCTACAGAAAGGTGTCTTGCCATGGGCGAATGTACCGAAGCAAAACCATTGTATTGGAGCAGTTCATGAAGCAGAGTGATGTCACTGTACCCCAGTAACCACTTCGGATTTTCCCGGAACTTTGTAAAATCTATCTGATCGATGAGATGAATAGCTCCGTAACCACCACGGCTGCAAAGAATTGCTTTTGTGCTTTCATCATCCATTGCCGACTGAAGATCGGCAGTACGTTGCTTTACAGATCCCGAAAACCGCCCGGCTTCTCCTGCTGCATGTTTACTAATTACTACTTCCAATCCCCAGGACTCAAGAGTCTTTTTGGCATCCTTTAGAAAGTTCTTGTCTATTTTGCCGGCTGGCGATATTATTGTAACCCTATCTCCTTCCTGCAGATAAGGTGGAAATTGAATAGTTCTCATATATTTCTTTTTGTACAAATGTACACTAAAATTTTATTATAGATTATTCTATGCCGGAAATAGTGAATGCTAAGTAGTTTATTCCTCAATACTTTTTAACTTATTGTAGACCAAAATCTAAAAAGCTGTACACTTTAATGTTATATGCTCTACACTATTTTGTAATTTGCTTTAGTACCTTTTAAAAAGATATACTTTTTAATGATTTAAGCATTCTAAAAGTATCATATTGTTATTAAAGAAGGCTTTTTATGGATGAATACTCAAATTGAACTTTCTTTTTGATTGATATTTTGGGATAAGTAGTACAAATATCAATCTTTTTTTGCATATTTGCTAAAAATCACAGGACTATGGAACCAATTAAAAGTTTTGATCAATTGACAGCTCATTTAATGACGCTGAAGAAGCGTAAGCGGATTGCTGTGGTTTGTGCAAACGATCCTAATACTGAGTATGCAATTACGCGAGCAGTTGAAGAGGGAATAGCCGAACTTCTTATGATCGGAGATTCTTCTATCCTTGATAAGTATCAGGCTTTGAAGAAATATCCTGAGTATGTGAAGATTATTCACATAGAAGATTCTGATGAAGCAGCACGTGAAGCCGTACGGATTGTTCGCGAAGGTGGTGCAGATATTCTGATGAAGGGAATTATCAATACGGATAATCTATTGCGTGCCATATTAGACAAAGAAAAGGGCTTGTTGCCTCAGGGTAAAGTGCTTACTCACCTGTCTGTTATGCAGATTCCTACATACGATAAACTGCTGTTTTTCTCGGATGCGGCAGTTATTCCCCGTCCCACTTTACAACAGCGTATCGAAATGATTTGGTATGCTATTCATACATGTCACAGCTTTGGTATTGAACAGCCCAGAATCTCTTTGATTCATTGCACTGAAAAGGTAAGTGCCAAGTTTCCTCACTCGCTCGATTATGTGAATATAGTGGAGCTGGCAGAAGCCGGAGAGTTTGGAGATGTTATTATTGACGGACCTCTTGATGTTAGAACCTCTTGCGAAAAGGCGAGTGGCGATATAAAAGGTATTGCTTCTCCTATAGATGGAGAAGCCGATGTGCTGATCTTTCCTAATATTGAATCTGGAAATGCTTTTTATAAGGGTGTTTCTCTTTTCTCAAATGCTACTATGGCCGGACTGTTACAAGGTCCTTCTTGTCCTGTAGTATTGCCTTCCAGAAGCGATTGTGGACTCTCAAAGTATTATAGTATTGCTATGGCTTGCCTTACATGTAACAAAGACTAATTTATGAGAATTCTTGCGATTAACCCCGGTTCCACTTCTACAAAAATAGCAGTGTACGAGAACGAAAACCGTCTTTTTGTAACAACATTCTATCATTCACCCGAGGCTCTGTCTCATTTTCCTACAATCCTTTCTCAGTATGATTACCGAAAGGAATTGATTATTGATGAGCTTAAAAAAGAAAATCTGTTTTCAGATTTTGTCGCAATTGTTGGCCGTGGCGGATTACTTAAGCCAATTGCCAGCGGTGTATATGAGGTGAATGAGGCTATGAAGAACGATCTTCGGAATGCTACTATGCAGCATGCATGTAATCTTGGAGGACTTCTGGCCGAAGACATTGCTCTTCTTATCCCTGGTTGCAAAGCGTACATTGCCGATCCGGTAGTTGTAGACGAACTGGAAGATGTGGCTCGCCTGTCGGGTTCTCCATTAATGATGCGTAAGTCTGTTTTCCATGCTCTTAACCATAAGGCTATAGCCCGTAAATATGCTCGTTCCGTTAATAAGAAGTACGAAGAACTTGATTTGGTTGTAGCTCATTTGGGCGGAGGTATTTCTGTGGCTGCCCACAGACAGGGGAGGGTTATAGATGTGAATAATGCCCTTGAAGGCAGTGGTCCGTTTTCGCCAGAAAGAGCTGGAACGCTTCCTGCCCGACAATTGGTTGATCTTTGCTTTAGTGGCGATTATACCCAAGAAGAGATTAAAAAGATGATTACCGGTAGAGGTGGATTGATGGCTCATCTGGGGACAACCGATGCACGAGATGTGGTTAAAAGAATCAGTGAAGGAGATGCAAGGGCCGAGCTTGTGCTGAAATCCATGATTTATAATATTGCCAAAGAGATTGGTTCAATGAGCGTAGTACTTCACGGAAAAGTCGATGCAATTCTTCTTACCGGAGGTATTTCATACAATGATTATTGCATTAATAAACTTAAAGAATATATTGCTTTTATTGCCCCGGTTTATGTGTTCCCCGGTGAAGACGAGATGGAAGCGTTGGCCTTTAATGCTTTAGGAGCTTTAAGGGGAAAACTAAATTGTAAGGAGTATTATTAAAGAAAGCAATAGAATTAAATAAAATTTGATATTTTTGTGGCTTAATTTTAACAAGCATAAGAATGTCTCAATTAACATGTAAGAACTGCGGTAACGAGTTCGAAGGTAAATTCTGCAATAATTGTGGTCAGAAAGCCAGCGCAGACAGATTAACCTATAAGTCATTGGTAGAAACATTGATGCATGGATTCCTCCATGTAGATAAAGGTTTCTTTTATACCATAAAAATGCTGTTTATTAATCCGGGAGAGTTGGTTGTTAATTATATAAATTGCAAGAGAGTTAAATATTTCCAGCCCTTCCCTCTGCTTATTATTCTTTCTGCAATTTATGGTCTTCTTCATCATTGGTTAGCTCCCGAAGTTGTTGAAACCGTGAAAGCTGGTGCAAAGCATTCCGATGGAATTTTTAGAATCGCGCTAGGTGATGGAACACCTTTCCAGCTGAACAAGACTTTTATTAATATGCTGGAGTATATAATAAACCACCTGTCGGAGAATTATGCTTTCATAAATATCTTTATTATTCCTCCGTTTATTCTGGCTACTAAGATTGCTTTTCGGAAAGCAGGAGCATACAATTATAATTTCGTGGAATATCTTTTTGGTGGTGCTTATCTGTCCAGTTTATATATTGTTATTTCAATCTTCTTTATGCCGTTTGAACTTTTGTTGAAAGGTTCTTCTTATTTATCCGGTTGGGAGAATATTACCTGGATAGTTTACTTTTTGGTAACATTGTACTTCTTTTATCATTTGTTTGAAGGAGGCATCAGAAAAACAATCAGAAGAACAGTTTATACCTATGTGCTGTATTTCCCTTTTCTTTTGATCTATGTTATTATGGGAGTTCTGATAGCAGTGCTTATCGCTTTTGCGGGACAAGGATTAGGCCACCTCACAGGCCTTTGCTGATTATAAAAGAAAGGATGCCATAAGGCATCCTTTTTAGAATTTGTATGTTCGTTTTGGGTTTTTCGGAAACCATCCTTTTTTTACCCTTTCTTCCTGTTCAAAGACCTCTTTTATAGTCCAGAAAGAAGAGAATGCAAATACGCCTGATAACGAAGAAAGAAATATATCTTCAGTAGAGAAAGAGGCAATAACACCAACAATCCCTAATAACAGGAATATCCACCAGCATTTTGTTCCCCAGTAATACTCAGCTTTAACCACAACGGGATGAAAGAGTCCGATTATAAGGAAAGTACAAATGCCAATTACAAGTCCTGTAAGATGGTATGAATTAAGCAATTCAATCATCCGCTAGGTTCTTTTGTATTTTGATTGGAATTTCTTTTTTAATACTTTGTTCCAGTGAAATCAATGTTTCAGTAGCGGTAACGCCTGGAATTTCCTGCATTTTAGAATTCAGCAGCTCCATTAAGTGCTCATTGTCGCATGCATATACTTTGGTAAGCATTGTGTAAGGACCGGTTGTGAAATGACATTCAACAACTTCTGGAATCTTTTCTAGCTGAGCTACTACATTTTTATACATAGAACCCTTTTCGAGCTTGATTCCTACATAAGTACAAGTTCTGTAGCCTAAGCTTTTTGGGTTTACGTGATATCCAGATCCGACAATAACACCCAGATCTATCAATCGTTGCACACGCTGATGAATGGCCGCGCGTGAAACGCCACATTCTGCAGCGACATCTTTAAAAGGAATACGAGCATTCTGTGAGATTATCTCCAGAATCTGTCTGTCAAGATTGTCTATCTTTTCCATATAAATTGATTAATAAGTTCTCTATTTGTATCAAATAGTAAGCAAATATAGATAAATATTTTAATTTACCTATCAATTATCTAAGAAAAATCAAAACTCACTTTCTAATTATCTGTTTTTTACGATATGAAAAAGAAAAAGGGATGTTCTGAAAGAACATCCCTCGCTAATATATTTGCGTGTTAATTACTTAACAATTTCTAGCAATTCAACTTCAAATACAAGAGTTGAGAATGGTTTGATTTGACCTGCGTCTCTTGAACCATAAGCAAGATTCTGAGGAACATAGATAATCCATTTTGAACCAACAGGCATTAATTTCAATGCTTCTGTCCATCCTTTGATTACCTGATTAGCAACAAATGTTGCAGGTTCTTTACGTTTGTAAGAACTGTCAAATTCTGTTCCGTCAATTAAAGTACCTTTATAGTTAACTTTTACTTTAGAAGTATCTGAAGGAATTGCTCCAGTACCAGCCTTTACAATTTTGTATTGAAGTCCGCTAGCTGTTGTTACAACACCTGGTTTTGCTTTGTTGGCAGCAAGGAAATCTTCACCGGCTTTTTTGTTTGCACCGTAAGCTTTTTCCATTGATTTTGCCTTAATAGCTTCCATGTTCTTCTGAGTGTATTCCTGAGCTTGTTGCATTGTCATCTTTTGGTTTTTGCCCAAAGTTCCTGCAACGAAACCAGCCATGAAGTTATCAACACTGATTGTTTTAGTCGAATCTGCTCCGAACAATTCTTTGTTGACACCTTTGATCATTTGATTCTTGATTTGTTGACCAATCTGAAGACCAGCATAGTAAGCGTCTTTTTTCTTACTAGTTTCTTTAACACCTTCATTTAATCCTTTGATGAATTCATCCATATAGGCAGTATCCATCTCTACTCTTTGTACTAAGTAATCTTTTAAACCTTGAGTCTGGCTCATACCAATAGAATAAGACAAAGAGTCGATGTCTGTCTTAAGATCTGCTTTTGGGCCTTTACCTGTACAAGAAGCAAGAGTTGCTGCTGCAGCAATAGCCATAAAAATACTAACTTTTTTCATTTTGCTTTTAAAGTGTTTATTATAAAACTTGAATTAATTCAACATCAAAGATTAATGTGCTGTGAGGAGGAATCATTTCTCCGGCACCACGAGCTCCATAAGCTAAATCAGAAGGTATATAAAGTCTCCATTTAGAACCTTCCGGCATTAATTGCAGAGCTTCTACCCATCCTGGGATAACCTGGTTAACGCCAAATACGGCAGGTTCGCCTCTCTTTATTGAGCTATCAAATAAGGTACCATCAATCAATGTTCCTTCGTAATGGCATTTTACCTGATCTGTTGCTTGTGCTTTTTTTCCTGTACCTTCTGTAAGAACCTCGTATTGCAATCCACTAGGCAATGTTATTACATTGTCTTTTTTCTTGTTCTCTTCAAGGAATGAAGCTCCTTTTTCAATATTGGCAGCATTCATTTCGTTCTCAAGTTCAGCAAAATATTTATTAACAATTTCTCGGGCTTCTGTGTGAGACATTGCTGGTTCTTCGTTATTCAGAACTGCTTTTATAGCGTTAGCAAAGTCATCAACATTGATATTTTGAGCGCCCATGCTCAGAAGGTTTTGGCCTATACCTAAGCCGATAGCATAACTAAATTTATCCATTCTTAAATTATAAGTGTTATCAATAGGCTCTTTGTTAAACCCGACTAAGAGTCAAAAGCTTACAAAGTAGCACACAAAAATAAGAGTTTTATTTGAATGAATCTTCTTTTATGCTTTTATTTTTATTATTTTTGTAAAAACGTTTAAATAGGAGAGTACTTTTATGAAAAAACTACTTGTTTTATCGGGTGCAGGTATAAGTGTTGAAAGCGGTGGTAGCACATTTAGAGGTGCTAACGGGCTGTGGGGCAAATATCCGATTGAACAGGTTGCCACTCCAGAAGGATATGCTTCGGATCCGGAATTAGTACTGAATTTTTATAATGATATGCGCCGCCAATTGCTCACTTCATTACCTAATAAGGGACATAAACTGATTGCCGAGCTGGAAAAGGAATTTAATGTAACTGTAGTTACTCAGAATATAGACGATCTTCATGAACGTGCAGGAAGTACAAGAGTGATTCATCTTCATGGAGAACTAACTAAAGTGTGCTCTTCTTACTCTCCTTATGACCAAAGATACGTAAAGGAATTACCTCCGGAAGAATATAATATAAAAGTTGGAGACTTAGCTCCTGATGGATCGCAATACAGACCTTATATTGTTTGGTACGGTGAAGCTGTTCCTAAAATTGATGAAGCTATCCAGTATGTTCAGGAAGCTGATATCTTTCTGATAATAGGCACTTCTTTGAATGTATATCCGGCTGCAGGTCTATTAAACTATGTCCCTTTTAAAACTCCGGTATACCTTGTCGATCCTAATGAGGTAACAGTAAATACCAATCATCATCACATTCATGTAATCCGTAAGGTTGCTTCTGAGGGGATGAGTGAGTTCGTAAGGCTTTTAACTGGACAAGTTAATGCATAGTTTATTTTTCTCTTTCTTCCGGAATTGGTAAGAGAATTTATTTACGAGCTTTAAAAATTAATAAAAAGGAGGTCTTAATATTTAATTCTTTAGCCTGTTAATTGCCTCCTTTGTTATTATGTAATATATTTAGCCATCTAAAAAATGAATCGTATGACAGAAACAGTCAGAATATATTGCCAGAATAATAATACTTATAAAGATTTTCCGATAGGAAGTTCACTGATGCACATATTTAAAGGGTTTAATCTGGACTTCCCTTATCCGGTGCTCAGCGCCAAGGTAAATAATCGTGCCGAAGGTCTTAATTTCCGTGTTTATAATAATAAAGATATCGAGTTTCTCGATTTCAGAGATTTATCGGGTATGCGGACCTATGTTCGTTCATTGTGCTTTGTTCTTTGTAAGGCAGTGGCAGATGTTTTCCCGAATGGGAAGATCCTTCTGGAACACCCGGTTTCAAAAGGATATTTTTGCAACCTTCTTCTTGGTCGTTCCGTAAAATCCGAAGATGTAGAGCGTATTAAAACCCGGATGCAAGAGATTATAGATGAAAACCTCTCTTTTCGTCGCACTGAGTGTCATATTACAGAAGCCGTAAAACTGTTTACTGAGCGTAATATGATGGATAAAGTTAAGTTGCTCGAAACGTCCGGATCTATCTATACATACTATTACACACTTGGCGATTATATAGATTACTATTACGGAAGTCTTCTTTCTCGTACCGGAGATATAAAATTATTTGATGTTGTGAAGTACTATGACGGCCTGCTTCTTCGCATCCCAAGCAGAGAAAACCCTAATGTTCTTGAAGAAGTTGTGAAGCAGGAAAAGATGCTTGATGTCTTTAAAGAATATCTCAAATGGAGCGACATTATGGATATGAATAATGTTGGCGATTTTAATGTGGCATGCAATGAAGGACATGCAACAGACATTATTAATGTGGCCGAGGCGCTTCAAGAAAAAAAGATAGCTCAGATTGCCGACACTATTTATCAAAGAAGAGAAAACGGAGGGAAAGTTAGATTGGTTCTTATTTCCGGTCCTTCTTCTTCCGGTAAAACAACATTCTGTAAACGCTTGTCGGTGCAGCTTATGACAAATGGCCTCAGACCTTATTCAATTTCACTGGATGACTATTTTGTGAATAGAGAAGAAACTCCTTTGGACGAAAAAGGTAACTACGACTATGAATCGCTGTATGCTCTCGACCTGAAACTTTTCAATGCGCATCTCGAAGCATTGCTAAGAGGAGAAGAGGTTGAAATTCCAACTTTCAACTTTGCTTTGGGTAGAAAAGAATATAAAGGAAATAAACTTAGAATAGAGTCAAATACAATTCTTATACTGGAGGGAATTCATGCTTTAAATCCGGAGCTTACACCTCTTATTCCTGCAAAGAATAAGTTTAAGATTTATGTCTCGGCATTGACAACCATATCATTGGACGATCATAACTGGATTCCTACTACCGATAATCGTTTGATTCGTAGAATTATCCGGGATAGTAATTACCGTGGATATTCTGCCAGAGAAACGATTTCCCGCTGGCCAAGTGTAAGAGCCGGAGAAGATAAATGGATTTTTCCTTATCAGGAAAATGCGGACGTGATGTTTAATTCTGCATTGTTATTTGAAATAGCAGTGTTACGACGCTTTGTAGAACCGGTTTTAACAGGAGTGCCCCGCAATTGTCCGGAATATGCAGAGGCTTACCGGCTATTGAAGTTTATCAAGTATTTTGTGCCGATACAGGAAAAAGAGATTCCGCCAACTTCCCTTTTAAGAGAGTTCTTAGGAGGCAGTAGCTTTAAGTATTAGTCCTTTGTAATATTTTGTGGCAACAAATAAATCCGGAATGGTATACTATATCGAACTATTCATTAAATTTGTATCGTATTTAAAAATTCAAAGGTTTAAATAATTAAGAATGGCTCAAGGTACTCATCAGATACAGTCTCAGCAGCAGGTGCAGACCCTCTCACCGCAGCAAATTCAGGTTGTTAAACTGCTGGAATTGCCGGCGGTGGAACTGGAAGATCGTATTCGTGCCGAGATTCTTGAGAATCCGGCTCTCGAAGAAGGAGAACCCGATAGCTCTGCTGAAGATAATTTAGATAAAAACGGTCTGGATGATGATTCTTTTTCAGACTCAAACGAAGATTATTCATTGGGAGATTACCTTACGGATGATGATATTCCCGATTATAAACTTCAGGAAAGTAGCCGCTCAAAGGAGGAACGTGCAGAAGATATTCCATTTTCTGAGGTAACCTCATTCTATGAAATTCTGAAAGAACAGTTAGGAGAACGTAACCTGACTGAGCACCAACTTGAATTAGCCGAATATCTAATAGGCTCTCTTGATGATGATGGACTTCTGAGAAAAAGCTTATATAATATTTCTGACGAGTTGGCAATTTATGGTGGAATTGATGCCAGCGAGAAAGAGTTAGAGAGTGTGCTTAATATTATCCAGGATTTTGATCCTGCCGGTATTGGTGCCCGAAATCTACAGGAATGCCTGCTTATTCAGATAAAACGGAAAGAAGATTCATACACAAAACAAAATGAGATTAATATCATTGAAAAGTGCTATGATGAATTTACCCGTAAGCATTGGGATAAAATTATGCAGAGGCTAAACCTTTCTGAAGAAGATTTTCAGGAAGCACTTCAGGAAATAACCAAACTAAATCCTCGTCCGGGCAGCTCTATGGGCGAAGCTATTGGAAGAAACCTGCAGCAAATTGTGCCCGATTTTATTGTAGATACGTTTGACGATGGAACTATTATATTAAATCTCAACAACAGAAATGTTCCTGAATTGCGGATGAATCGTAATTTTATGGATATGTTGGATGAGCACACCAGGAATAAACAGAATCAATCAAAAGACTCTAAAAATGCAATGCTTTTTCTGAAACAGAAAATTGATGCAGCTCAGGGTTTTATTGAAGCGGTAAAGCAAAGACAAAATACACTCATCACAACGATGCAAGCTATTATTGATGTGCAACGACCGTTTTTCCTTGAAGGAGACGAATCTTTACTGAAACCAATGATTCTGAAAGATATAGCAGATCGTACCGGTTTGGATATATCAACAATATCTCGTGTAAGTAACAGTAAATACGTACAGACAAACTTTGGAATATTTTCTCTTAAATACTTTTTCGGAGAAGGATTTACTACGGAAGATGGTGGAGAAATGTCATCCAGAGAGATTAGAAGAATTTTAAAAGAACATATTGATAACGAAGATAAGAAGAAACCTTTAACTGATGATGAATTGACAGAGATTCTGAAAAAAGAAGGTTTCCCCATTGCCCGCCGTACTGTTGCCAAATACAGACAGCAGATGAATATACCTGTGGCAAGGCTTAGAAAATAAATATTAAACAGATTGATGTAATGAGAGATAATGATAAAGTTATAAAAGTAGCAAAAATTATATCAGCTATATTTAATCCTTTTGTTGTACCATTTTTAGCGTTCCTTGTTTTATTTTTCTGCTCTTATCTGAGCATGCTTCCTTTAACCTACAGGCTAATTGTATTAGGAATTGTATACGCTTTTACTATTCTGTTGCCAATGATAGCCATTTTCTTTTTCAGGAAAATCAACGGGTGGGGATTTGGTGCATTCAGAGACAGGAAAAAGCGTTTTGTTCCTTATCTGTTAACCATTATCTGTTATGTCTCTTGTCTGGTAATGATGGTAAGAATAGGTCTGCCCAGATATATGACAGGAATTATACTTGCAACACTGATGGCTATGGTTATTTGTATTGTTGTGAATATAAAATGGAAGATCAGTGAACACATGACTGCTATAGGAGGCGTTATTGGAGGATTAATAGCATTTAGTTTTCTGTTTAATTATAACCCTACCGTTTGGTTAAGCCTGTTTATATTATTGGCAGGAGTATTAGGGTCGGCTCGCATTATATTGAGGCATCACACTCTGCCTGAGGTCTTGACAGGTTTTGCAGTAGGAGCTGTCTGTGCTATATTAGGAATCTTATATCTTTAATTATATAACTATAAAAAACATCGCTTATGAACTTTCCTGAACAATTGAAGTACACAAACGAACACGAATGGATTCGTTTAGATGGAGAATTTGCTTATGTAGGTATAACAGACTATGCACAAGAACAATTGGGTGATATTGTTTTTGTTGATATACCAAGTGTAGGTGATACCCTGGCTCAAGGAGAAGTATTTGGAACAATCGAAGTAGTGAAAACCATTTCAGATTTATTCCTTCCTGTTTCCGGTGAAATTGTTGAAATGAACGGATCTTTGGAAGACAATCCTGAATTAGTAAACTCTGAACCTTATGATAAAGGATGGATTATTAAAATAAAACCATCAGATCTGTCTGAGTTCGACTCATTGCTTGATGCGTCAGCATATCGTAACTTAATTAATGAATAAATAAAATTATGACTCCAGTAGTAAGTATTATTATGGGCAGTACCTCAGATCTGCCGGTTATGGACAAAGCAGCAGCTTTCCTGAATGATATGGAAGTGCCTTTCGAAATAAACGCATTATCTGCACACCGTACTCCCGAAGCCGTAGAAGAATTTTCAAAGAACGCAAAAGAGCGTGGAATTAAGGTTATTATTGCAGCCGCAGGTATGGCAGCCCATCTTCCGGGTGTTATAGCAGCGTCTACAACTATACCTGTGATTGGTGTTCCCATAAAGTCTACATTGGAGGGAATGGATGCCTTGTTGGCTATTGTTCAGATGCCTCCGGGAATTCCAGTTGCAACTGTGGGTATTAACGGTGCTCTTAACGCAGCAATTCTAGCCGTTCAGATGATTGCTCTTTCTGATAAGGAACTTGAATTGAAACTTGCAGCTTATAAAGAAGGCTTAAAGAAGAAAATTGTAAAAGCCAATGAAGAGCTGAAGGAAGTTAAGTATCAGTTTAAAACTAATTAATTGAATTTGTAAACCGGCATGCCAACAGAAACCATTTTAGTGGTTTCTGTTGGCATGTTGGCTATTAACCCCTAACCAGACTAAAGATGGATTATTTTAATTATTCCCGTCGTGAATCGTCAGCCGTAAATATTGGAGGTACTCCTCTTGGAGATAAAAATCCTATCCGCATACAGTCAATGACAAATACTTCCACACAAGACACGGAAGCATGTGTGGCTCAGGCAAAGAGAATTGTCGATGCCGGAGGTGAGTATGTCCGCCTTACCACTCAAGGTATAAAAGAGGCTGAGAACCTGATGAATATAAATATCGCTTTAAGGCAAGCAGGATATATGGTTCCTTTGGTAGCCGATGTTCATTTCAATCCTAAAGTGGCCGACGTGGCAGCACAATATGCCGAGAAGGTAAGGATCAATCCGGGTAATTATGTGGATGCCGCACGTACTTTTAAGAAACTAGAGTACACTGATGAGGAATATGCTTTGGAATTACAAAAAATACGCGATCGTTTTGTTCCTTTCCTGAATATCTGCAAGGAAAACTATACTGCAATCCGCATAGGCGTTAATCACGGATCTTTATCAGACCGTATTATGAGCCGCTACGGTGATACTCCCGAAGGTATAGTTGAATCGTGTATGGAATTTCTCCGTATTTGTGTTGAAGAGAACTTTACTGCTGTTGTAATCTCCATAAAAGCATCCAATACTGTTGTAATGGTAAGAACCGTCCGTCTTTTAGTTGCTACCATGGAGAAAGAAGGAATGAACTTCCCGCTACACCTTGGAGTAACCGAAGCCGGCGATGGTGAAGACGGAAGAATAAAATCTGCTTTGGGAATTGGTGCACTTCTTTCAGATGGAATTGGCGATACTATTCGTGTATCTCTTAGTGAAGATCCCGAATATGAAATACCTGTTGCCCGCAAACTTGTTGATTATGTCGCAGCAAGAGCCGACCATCAGTATATACCGGGCATTGCCGCTCCTGAATTTGATTACCTTTCTCCTTCAAGACGAAAAACCTTTGCGGTAAAGAACATTGGTGGAGATAACCTTCCTGTGGTAATTGCCGAGCGTTTTGATGGCAAAACAGACTATAATCCTTTGTTTACTCCCGATTATATTTATGCAGGCCGTGAACTTCCGGCTAAATGTATCTCGGAAGTTGGTTATATATTGGATGGCGATGTGTGGAAAGGCGAAGAAAATACCTATCCGGCATTTAATTTTAACAGCATTGATGCACTCCGAAAATCGGAAGCAGAGCTTAACTTCCTTTTCCTGCCATTTATGGCATTAACAGAAGAGCTGGCGGAAGAACTGAAAGAAATGAAAAATGTTGTTATCATTTCTCAGAGCAACCATCAGAACAAGTTAGGCGAGCATCGTGCATTGGTACATCAGTTAATGTCGGCAGGCTGCGAACATCCGGTTGTATTCTTCCAATACTATACCGAAATCGATTCAGAAGACTTGCAGATAAAGTCTGCTGCCGATATGGGAGCTCTTGTCTTTGATGGCTTTTGCGATGGTGTTTTTATATTCAATCAGGGAGAGCTAAGTCATTCTGTGGTCGATTCCATTTCATTCGGAATTTTGCAAGCCGGACGTATTCGCACAAGTAAAACCGAATATATATCATGTCCGGGATGCGGACGGACACTTTTTGATCTGCAATCTACCATTGCCCGTGTAAAAGCAGCAACCAGTCACCTTACCGGTTTAAAAATTGGTATTATGGGCTGCATAGTTAACGGTCCGGGAGAAATGGCCGATGCCGATTATGGCTATGTTGGCGCCGGTCGTGGCAGAATAAGCCTATACAAAAAGAAAGAATGTATTGAAAAAAATATCCCTGAAGAAGAAGCTGTAGAAAAGCTTATTGAACTTATAAAGGCTAATGGGGATTATATTGAGAAAGTGTAATCTTTAAAGAATTACTGTTAAGTGGTACATTTGTAGCTTACATTACTTTTTTTAAGTACTGTATATACAATAAAGTATCAAATTCATTTAATGTCTGAATATCAATAACCCCATTTTGAATTTCTCAAAACAGGGTTATTGATTAAAAAATATTTATAATTTTCTAAATAAAGAATCCCTTTCATTAATTTGCTTTAAGCTGTCAGGTGATATTATCTGAAACTTTATTGGATATACTTCAAATTGCATGTTGCAGCTAGATATATCTAAATAGTGTGAAATAGAATCTTTAAATATAGTCAACTTGTGACTGTTTAAAACATTCAACATTCTAAGTTTTTTTATATTGTAAAAAACAACAAGATTTTTGTTTCTAAAAAAATAGCCATCAACAAATTCTTTTCGATAAAAATATGTTTTATACATAATTACATAAGTTTTGTTCTCTACATTGGCAAAACGTATTACAAATAGTTTGTGAGGGGTCTTGTCACTATTAAAATTTATCAAAATATCTAGTTTTCTCGATAATGCATTACTTAAAATTATACTATCTTTTTTTACAACATAATTACTATTCATAGGACGGTTACATCCTCCTAAGCAAAGTATGATTGCAAATATAAAAAGTATTGTTCTCATAATTCAATATAATTACTTTTAATAGAAATCTAAGGCTTGTTGACTCTTTGGTTATTTCTGATCAATTTTTAATACTAGATTTAATAAGTTTTTTAGTATTGATATACATATTTGTCGGTGAATCAATCGATCTCCTTCTCCCAAAATAAACATCAAGATGGCATTAACTAATGATATTTCTGCATTTCAATACTAAGATCTTTCGCAAATTCATTAATATCGACTATAAATCCAGATTTACCTTTAATCGAGAAAACATTCATTAACCAATTGTTTTTTTCAATCATGTCGATTATCTCCTCTTCAAATTCTTCAAGAGTTATCTCTTTAACAGAAAAACTTCTCCATTCACCAACTACATTATCCTCTGCAAACTCAGAAGCAGACCAAACTGATAAAACAGCACTATTTTCAATATCTGCTATTGCAAAAGTTCCATTTTCATCAACAAGAGTGTACATTTTTTCAGAGTCTGCAACTCGTTTTATAAAATATTCATAGCGTTGGAAAGCTTCCAGTTGAGATACAGCTTCAATCTCTTTATTTGTTATCTTCATTATTAATTGGGGTTTTCTCTGTTTTTTTCATTATAACGGTTATTTCCCTGATGATTCTAAATATAGTAATAATACAAATAAGCCGTAAAATTGCTATCTTTTATTTAATTGAGATCAACCTACTTTATGACGAAAACTTATTATTAATATTAAAATTAACCATAAAACATACAAAACAGCAAATGGGATAAGTAACCGAAGCCACAAACTATCTGTAATATATATGACTAGAAAATGCAATATATAAAGAAGAAAAATCTCCAATAATAAATATTTCAACATAAATAGGTTCTCTTTGATATCATTTCGCAAAAAATATGCTGTAAGATATAATAGAAAGACAAAGAGGATATTTAAACAGACTAGCATTAATATAATTATTAATAGCCAGGTTAGGAAGCCGAATTGATTCGATAAAGGTTCTTTTAAAAAGATGAATAGTGATCCACAGGAAACTATTCCAGCTAAAAACGTCAAGAAGCCCACTTTTATTATTTTAATTAACCATTTCATACGCTATTATTGATCTTGTTTATTTCTTATCTCTAATAATATTTTTATTCTTATTGATAATCAAAAAGATTATTGGCTATCTCCAAATTTGATTTATTACTTTCTCATTATACTAATGTTACACAAAGAAAACTATTCTTAATGATACTTCTTTTTTAGTTTAATGATTGATTGTCCTCCGTACATTATCTGAAGTAATTTACAATTCTGAGGATTACTTTGGGCATAAACAACAAAGCATGTATCGCCAATATCAATATTGTCATACTTATATGAATATCCGTAGCTACTTTTATACTTCACATTATTGACATAAAACTCATATCTAACTCTACTTTGCCCTTCTGTTCCACTAAATTTTCCCACAATTAATCCTTTCGTATAAATGGGTTCTTGTTTTAATTGATTTGCATCATAAACATAAAAACCAATTATAAGAACAATAGATAATAAAAACACAACTATAATTATCTGATATTTAAAAATCTCTTTTCTTCCATCGTTTTTCATGTTGTTTTCTTTTTATTATTTTTGAGAGGAAGTATTTGGAATGGAATTATAGATCTTTTCTGCATTTTATATTTACTATTTTCATAATATCGAATATTTAATGTATCATAATTAATTCTGATTTTTTGTCTATTACTAGTTAGAACTGAGTCAATCAAAGAACGTACTCTATTTATAAGGTTAATTTCTTCCAATTTTTGTTTGCTAACAACTAGCCCCCAATTACCTGATGAGTCTTTTTTTATATCATTATCAAACAAAGTTTTATTTATTGTTAACGTTTGACTTTTTAATGAGTTTTTAAGAATAACATCTTCAACTTTCGTTTTAGATACACTCACCATGCCTTTATTTATAGTAAATGTACAAGTAAAATAAGCAAATCCTTTAATTGTATCATTTACATTGAGCTTGAATGTAACATTTTTATCTAAGTATACATCTTTAATCGGATATTTATCCTGACTAGTGCTACTTATAAAAAGTAATGATGCAGAAATAATTAGAAGTTCTTTTTTCATATTCCAATCTATTTTAACTGATAACATGTAAAGTTTCTGTTGTGTCTTTAGTTATTAATTAAAGTCGGCTGAAAGATATTCATCTGACCTTTAAGAGGATTTTTGTTTATCATATCTGCCAGATTTATGTTCTAGCATTAATAAATCTATTGTTTTTATATATAAATTGATAATATCCAGACCTATGGCAACCAGTTGTTTCCGGCCAACAACTTACTTTAACACGTTTACCATCAATATCCATTTCCTCATATAATTTATATTGATTATCCGGAAAATAAATATAATCAAACCTTTGTTTTTTTTCAGTTGGATAAATGAACGCACTAAAAGCTTCCTCAAATTCAATTTTAGAATTTATTCTTGATAGCAAAAGTATTTGAAAGTTGTTTTTAGATAAATAGCCAATTACTCTTCTATTTTGATTAAAAATATAATAATCTCTTAACTCATTTTTTTCATGGAACGAGAACCAAAATTCAGGGATAGAGTCATTAACTAAAAATTCAAGCACAATAATCTTTCTTTCTTCTTCCTTGTATTTTTTTTTATATTCTCGTGTTAGTATATTTATTAAAGAACCCAATTTATGGTTTGAAACTTCAAAATTCTGCAATACAAATCCAGATGATGGCTTGCTGCAACTTGCTATCACAAAGATGAGACTTATTATAAATATGAAAAGTTTGAGCTTATCTATCAGCATCTTCTTTTTTATATACTCCTCCTTCATTATAATATTTATATTGGTTAGTTTATACATTTAGTGCTTTCTTATGGAGATTTGCAATGCAAATTTACAAGTCTCACAAAGGGATTATATCAATTAAAGTTTATCAATACCATTCATCGCTATGGTAAGTCAGCATCCATTTATTTCCAATGAATGAAAATTCATTAGTAATAACCCAATCAGTTTCTCTAGAGCGAATCTGTTCACGAATAATATTATTTTTCTTTTCAATCGTTTTAATAAACTCCTTATCATGGCTATGAAGAGTTTTTAAGGGTATCCATCCTTTCTTTTGCCAATAGTATCTATTATTCTTTATAAGAAAAGTATCATTTACCTGATCTTCAACTACTGCATCACCATATATAACATCTGAATTAGCACCAGATAATGGGAATAAAATACGTGAAATTTGAAAATTGCTGTCAGAATAGAATCGATTATAGAATTCATCAAATTTTTCTTTTTTCAAAATCACTTTAGGTGGCACATCCTTTATACTTCTACTTTTATTATCACCATTTCCTTTATGGATACATCCATTAAACATTAACATGACAAACAAGATTAATAGTTTTGTATACATCATAAATAAGTTCTTTATTTTCAATAACTATGAATTGTAAATATGTAATATCGTTATATTCTTTTCATTTAGTATATTCCCAAATTTGATATATTACTTTTTCATTATACTATCCATCATAAAATGCTCAACAACTCCCTTTTCTGGCGATTGATAAATTGTTGCTAAATGTACATAAAATTATAACCAATGAATGATATTTTTCCGAACTTAGGAACTATGTTTATATTTTATTCTTTAGTTTGCAAATCCGTCTATATAATCGATTAAATACCATTTCCCATTTATTGATTTAAATTTCAATATAACCATCACAAATTCATCATCTGAATGTATGAGATTTTCTTCAATGAATTTATTTGTTTTATGAAATCTTCTTTTATATGTTATGCCCTCAATTATTGCTATACTATCATTGTCTTTGAAATGAGCATTATTTAGAAAAACCCAATTATTTTTATTATATGGATGATAATTATTCTTTTTGTGCATTTCTATATTATCGGAACCTCTCAAAGCGCTTGTGTATTCTTTCTCTATTTTTTTATCATTTTCTAGTGGGAAAATAATTCTATTTAGTTGAAATAAACTATCCGAGTAGAATAATTTGCTAAACTCATCAAAGCTTTCACTTTTTTCTATAGAGTAACCGATAGGGGTATTCCTTTTTATTAATTCTAAAATAAAGTCAGTTATTGCTTTGATTTTTGCATTATCATTACAGAAAGAGCTTTTATCTAACAAAGAAATAAATCTACGATTACATATTCCAATTAAGCCAAGTTCATTATTCCAGAATATATAGCTAGTGGAGTTTGTCACATTCGAACGCAACTCATATACTTGGATAATAGTATTCTGGGATTTATAGCAAAACTTAGTTTCATATATATAATTCATTTTATTTGTGACCTTATCTCTTATAACGTAAAACTGTTCACTGGTATTTTTTTTGACTACAAAATTATTTTCAATAATATATTTTCCACTTTCTGTATTTTTGTGGTAAAGTATATATATCGTTTTATCTTTATCCGATATTTTTATTAGCTGATTTTTAAAATTTAAAGTAGTATCTAATATATAAATAATTTTACCTTCTATTTTATTTGCTTTATAATAATTAAAGGTAACTTTCTCATAATGTAAGCCTTCGGTGAAATGCATCTTTTATCCAAATTTCTTTCTTTTTATTTTTGCCTAAAAACAAAGCATTATGATGACAAAAGAAGAAATAGCTTCCATAGTCCTTTATTGCAAAGATAATAATGT